>OLIR01000011.1_pt1 | contig 273131 bp, 216 predicted proteins | sample 1609741 | NCBI WGS metagenome assembly OLIR01 (sample SAMEA4350169, study PRJEB24818) | metagenome | biome: human; feature: gut; material: faeces | place: Denmark | collected 2013-09
AGAATTTACTTGTTTTTATTTGCAACACTAAGATAGGTGAAATTTCTGACATGACAAAATCCTGAGTAACTTATTGTTGCTCAGGATATTATAAATAATGTTAAACTAAAGTGTTGCGGAATTAAGGTTTACTATTTTTCAAGGAAGTACCAACATAGTTTGAAGCCTCAATACTTTGTGTCCTACAAGTTGATGCTAGATATTCCTTTAAAGTTGTAGTATAAGTCAAAAGTAGACTTTTCTTTTTGGGGGTACTTTGGAAATTTCTTATATGCCTCCACAGAGAGACTACAGATTTTCCTGTTCCAGGACCTCCTGATATTGATATTTGCCCACTTTCATCTAACGCAGCCTGCTGTGAAATTGTCAAAGCGGGTATTGTAGGTAAATTAAAATAATATTCAGCCATAAATATTTTTATATTAAAGTATTAATACTTTCCTGATATTGTATCAGAATCTGAATTTGAAAGATGTGATTTATAATTAATCAGTGCTATTTTCTTGTTTGCATTTGCATAGCAGTACTCACACAAATGTGGACAAGTATTGTATTCTCCTATATCTTTTGCTGCCATACATTCACAATATTCACGTTGTCCAGGATCTTTCTTGTGAGCACTGATAAAATAATGGTTTTGCGGAAGTATTATAGCCTCTTTTGGAATCTCTGCATTTGCAAAAAAAGTAGGAGATGGTATAGTTTCTATCTTAACTTTCATAAAATTCATTAACTTGGAGTCATTCCATGCTAACTCAGTAATAAGATCTCCATCAATGCAACGATTATGTTCAATACCATATTTTTTTATATTTATTTTTTCACCACATGTTGCTAACGTATAGTTCCAACCTTGAATTTTATTCATTGCAGAAAGTTTCTGAGCAAACTCCTCCATAAGTGATTCATTCCATTCATGGAACGGAATTCCATTACGTTCAAGATTAGATTTTACTTTCTTATAGGATCCAATATCAACATAACTAAATACTAATTTTTTAGTATATCCTTTAAGTTTATCTCCTATATTCTTAATTTTTCTCAATAAATCATCAATTGATATATCATCTGTAAGAATCAATGGGTCAAATCTCCAAATAACAGAACCTATACCTAAACGTTCAACAAGCATTTTAAAAGTTTCTATTCGAGTTGCTAATGACGGAACTTTTTCCAGTCTTTCATATTCATAATCATTCAGAGTATATTGAATATAGCACTTTATATTCTTTTGTTCAAGAATATGTAGATAATCCAATAGCGGGCGTGGATTCTTTGACCAAAACACAATGAATCTTGTTTGATCGTATGAAACATAAGATTTAACCCCATTGAAAGGATTAATCCAAGCTGAATATCCTTTATTCAAACGGTCAAAAAACCACTTTGCATAGAAAGCTGGAATATCCGTACTTCTACTCGCAGATATGATTATTGGAGTTTGTGCTTTTACCAGTTGACCATCAACCATTATATCTGTATACTTCCAAGTAGCCATATTATGGTGATATTTTAATTATAATATTTGTAAAACAAAAGTACAAAAATATTCACAAACTATAAAACTAAAAGTCTTAAAAAGTAAAAACGAATAAAAACGTTAGTATTTTTAAATAAAAACTGCTTTTAAAGCAAATCGCTTATTTATGATTCGGTCTGAATATTTACTCTATATTAAACTGATTTTCGTTAGATTTTTTGCAGGAATAGCGCGCTATGCCAAGAATAGCGAACAAAAAGACGCAAACATGAACAATAAAGACAGGCTGAAAACATGAATGCACAAAACAGATAAAGCTATGTGCGGCAGACAGATTGGGGTTAATATGGGCAACACACACGCAAGCCATCAACACGGCAGACAACGCAGCATGGCGTCAGCGCTGGCTGATGCCTGCCCGCACCCGGTCTAAAGGCTTCATTCTGCCCGTAAGCTCGGCAAAGACGTCTTTGCCTACAATGCGCCCGCGGGGAGTCCTCACAGAAGGAAACGAACTGAAAAAGTCGTCGTCTGACACATACCAGTCATATCTGACAACGCCACGCGCACGGCTCATAGTTCTGTCTATCGCAGGCACATAACGCGGACTAACCACAGAGAGCAGGCATCGCCCGTCGGTCATAGCCACTGCCAAGACCACCCTCATGCGCTTACGCGCCTTGCCGGCAGACCTCTGTACGGCATCCATCTTTGTAGAAACGCTTATGCTCCAGCCGTCTGCGTTTATGGCGCGCATCATCCTGCGGAACACCTCGCCGTGCGGCGACGTGTCCTTTATTCGCCTCGACGTTATGCACAGATGTATCATCTCGTGCAGCAGAACGTTCTTAAAATGGCGCTCGTCGGCATCATAATAGTTGCTCAGGCGTATTGTGTAGTCGGTGTACGACTTTGAAAACATCCTGCGCCTCACCTTGCACGACATACATCCGAGCTGCGTGCGCGAGCGCCCCACGGCAAATGCGGGCACGGGCAGACTGCCGCCGAAATAGCGCACATTAAAGTCGGCAAACCATTCTTTAAGAAGTTCTACGCTTACTTGCATGGATGCAAAGTTAGCACATCTGCGACACAAGAGCAAGCGCTGCGGCAACTTTTTGCATAAGCCCAAATCAGTCATTAGACCGCATATTACTTTATCAATTTTGTGCATTGATGCTGAATCACAATGCCCAAATAAGGTTAAGGTGGGTTCTATAAATTCCCACGTTTTATTTTTTCTTTCAATGGGCTTATGACTTTTTTTCATCTTTTTGTTTTTATGCGGCTCATTTTTCAAGTTCATTCAGTCGTATAGCCCGCTACACTCCTTTATTCACTTACAAAATCTTCTCGCCTAAAATAAAAAATCTGAAAAAGCGAATTTATAGAACCCACCTTAAGCACGAAAGAATATTCTCTCCCCGACCGACAACAAACAAGCCAGCACACCAACGCCGCAGACATAAAAATAACAGCCATGCCTTGCTCTATAAAAATTGTCAGCAGCATGACAGTTCATACTGCTGACAACAATATCTGTTCTACGCTGATGTCAACCTTACTTGCACCGGCATGCAGCCTTATCTGTCATACTGATACGTTACGGGCACGCTGAACTTTAATCCGGACGACATCTCTATAGTAAGGTCAAACCAGAATGTGCCGTGACCTTCAGGTCGCTTGGTAAACCATAAAACTGTCTTACGCGCGTTAAGCAGCTTGGTGTCGGCATAAGATATGTTTTTAAGGGTGTCTGACACAACTGTTGCCCACGGATTGTCGATACCCATTTCGTCAGAAGGACTCCATCTTGACTCGATATATTTGCACAAGTTCTCGTTTTCAGGCTTATTCTTTTCTGCATCCACAACAGTATATCCGTTGCGTATAAAGTCATAATAAGAACGCCCGCAGAACAGCACGATGTCTGCCAGCGACGTGCCCTTGGGATGCTGCGCATCATAATCTGACCGACATGTTACGTCTATCTTTTTTATTGAGTCGCTGACAACAGAATCCCAAAAATGAAATCCCGGTGCACGATAATAGGCCGTGTCACCAAACTCTCTTGCCACCTCTTCTGCCGCTTCATCACTATACCATTCACCAAGAAGAGAAAATCGTATATATGGATCGGTCTGTATACTGTCGTAAGTGTCGCTCATATAAAAATATCTCAACTGCTTTACCTTTATATACTCTGAGATGTAACCTTTTTCGGATAACTTAGGAGGCTTTCCGCCAATGATATTATCATCATCATTATCACACCCATAAAAAAGGGCCACTGACACAACTGCACAGAAAAGCAGTTTAATATAATTGAACATTAATCTCTTCAACCCAGTTTCTTTTCGTGTCTTTTCCATAAAAATCCTCCTTCTGATTAAAACCAACAAAACAAACTTATATAATAAAAAATGAATAAATAACCGCTAGTTTTCTCCAAAGATAAGAAAATAATGCTATATATACAACTCAGAAGTCAAAATATTAACAAAAAACACACAAATACATATAAATTTACACTGCAACAAATCACCAGAATAGATAAATATAACAGCCCAAAAACAAGACTGGCGCGCACATGATTGCACGCACAAAGCCATTCAGACAAAGGTTTTGCACAGATAACACTCTGCAACACATTCTGGGCTTTATGCTTACACTCTGACTTTTGCTGACGCTCTCATACTGCGATATTCTGAAAATAAAATTATCCGACCGTAAAAACCGGCAAAAATAGTGTGCAAACATAAGCTGCGACGCATCAGAACATTACAGACAATCTACAGCGTTGTGTGCAACGATTTTGCCTGAAAAACGGGCAAAAACCACTGCTTTTTGGCACCAAAAACTGCCAGTTAAAGATGAAAAAACAGTGCATTAACGCACAAAAAGTGGTATGTTAATCTGACAAAAACATGCCTTTAACGATGCTTTGTAAATATTGTTTACCTGCAAAACCATATTTCTGCCTAAGCGATTTCTATTTTGCATGAAAATCTTGACATAAACACGATGACAAAATGAAAGGCAATAAAGCGTTGCAAGTTTCAAAAATAAAGAGCCATGCAAGACGCATGACAGATAACCGTAGGAACGTACCCAAGGTACGTCCGGATGATAAAGGCACAAGATTTATACAAAAAGGCGATGTGGACACACCCAGTGTGTGTCCCTACAGAACATAAAAAAATCCGGCACAGACGCCGTTACGCCCATGCCGGATGTATATTCAAAAATATTTATAACACAAGACAGACGGCGTATTACTCCACGCTGTCTGATATAGCCTGCATTATCAGTGCCTCAATCTCCTCACACAGTTCAGGATTGTCTTTCAGCAGCGTCTTGGTTGCGTCGCGTCCCTGAGCCAGCTTGCTTCCCTGATAAGAGAACCATGAACCGCTCTTCTGTATTATGCCATACTCAACGCCGAGGTCAACAAGCTCGCCAACCTTAGAGATTCCGTCGCCGAAGGTAATCTCAAACTCAGCCTTGCGGAACGGAGGAGCCACCTTGTTCTTAACCACCTTGACGCGAACCTGATTGCCGATAACCTTGTCGCCGTCTTTTATGCTCGTAACGCGGCGTATGTCGAGGCGCACGCTGGCATAGAATTTCAGCGCGTTACCGCCGGTTGTCGTCTCGGGGTTGCCGAACATAACGCCTATCTTCTCGCGCAGCTGGTTGATGAAGATGCACGTTGTGTTGGTCTTGCTTATAGTAGACGTAAGCTTTCTGAGCGCCTGACTCATCAGTCGTGCCTGCAGACCAACTCTGTTGTCGCCCATATCGCCCTCAATCTCGGCTTTCGGAGTGAGCGCAGCCACTGAGTCGACCACCAGGATGTCTATCGCTGAAGAGCGTATAAGCTGGTCGGCTATCTCGAGAGCCTGCTCACCGTTGTCCGGCTGAGATATCAGCAAGTTGTCGACATCCACTCCGAGCTTGGCAGCATAGAAGCGGTCGAAGGCATGCTCGGCGTCGATAAAGGCTGCAATGCCGCCCGCCTTCTGAGCCTCAGCAATGGCGTGAATGGCGAGAGTAGTCTTACCGCTGCTCTCAGGACCATAAATCTCTATTATTCGTCCGCGCGGATATCCGCCCACACCGAGAGCGGCGTTAAGGCCGATGCTTCCGGTGGGAATGACCTCAACCTGCTCGATGTTCTCGTCGCCGAGCTTCATTATCGAGCCTTTGCCGAAGTCTTTTTCTATTTTGGCCATGGCAGCCTGCAAGGCTTTCAGTTTGCCTTCCTGTATGCTCATGCCCTCTGTATCTTTTTCTTTTGCCATATAAAAGCGTTTTTTAGTAATTGAGAATGGAGAATTGAAAATGGAAAATTATGATTTGCATTGTTGCTATGCATTTAATCTCCAATGTCTGTCTAAACAGTTATGAACATCAAATTCTCCTATCCCATTATGAATTATAAATTTCAAAACTCACCATCCCAATCATGAATTATGAATTGTGAATTATGAATTAAATTACAGTTCCAGGTCGCCGTCGAACACTTCGTGCCAAGGCAGTCCCTGCTTGTTGAGCTGCTCCATGAACGGATCCGGATCAAACTCCTCTACGTTCCATACGCCCGGCTTGCGCCACAGACCTTTGAAGAACATCATTGCGCCAATCATGGCGGGCACACCTGTTGTGTAGCTTACGCCCTGCATGCCTGTCTCCTTGTAAGCCTCCTGATGCGAGCAGTTGTTATAAACATAATATGTGCGCTCCTTGCCGTCTTTCAGTCCGCGGATACGGCAGCCTATGCTTGTCTCGCCGTCATAGTTCTCACCGAGATCCTGCGGATTAGGCAACACGGCCTTGAGGAACTGCAGCGGAACAATCTTAACCTTGGCTGTCTTGCCAGAGCCGTCGGCCAGCGGAGCCTCATATTCAATCTCGTCGATGCGAGACATGCCGATGTTCTGAATAACGTCGAGATATGTAAGATACTGCTGTCCGAAGGTCATCCAGAAGCGTGCCTGCTTGATTGTAGGATAATTCTTAACGAGGCTCTCCAGCTCCTCATGGTGCATCAGATAGCTCTCGCGCGGACCGATGTTAGGATAAGTGAGCGCCTTGTGAACCTCGAGCGGCTCGGTTTCAAGCCACTGGCCGTCCTTATAGTAAAGTCCCTTCTGAGTAATCTCGCGGATGTTAATCTCAGGGTTGAAGTTTGTTGCGAAAGCCTTGTGGTGGTTTCCGGCGTTGCAGTCAACGATGTCGAGATACAGAATCTCGTCGAAGTGATGCTTTGCAGCATAAGCTGTGTATATGCCGCTCACGCCCGGGTCGAAGCCGCAGCCAAGAATAGCTGTAAGTCCTGCCTGCTCGAAGCGCTCCTTGTATGCCCACTGCCAGCTGTACTCAAAGTGAGCCTCGTCCTTAGGCTCATAGTTTGCGGTGTCGAGATAGTTGCATCCGCAAGCCAGGCAGGCATCCATTATAGTAAGGTCCTGATAAGGCAGGGCAAGGTTGATAACCAGCTCGGGCTTATAGTCGTTGAACAGAGCCTTGAGCTGCTCAACGTCGTCGGCGTCAACCTGCGCCGTCTTTATATCCATGTTAATTCCGGCCTTGTGGATGGCGTCGACAATCTGGTCGCACTTCTCCTTACGGCGACTTGCAATCATGAACTCGGTAAACACGTCAGCATTCTTTGCTATCTTGAACGCTGCAACGGTAGCTACGCCACCGGCTCCAATCATTAATACTTTTCCCATTTTAAAAATTTATTTTGCTTGTTTTTTGTTATTAGTCTTATAAGATTATTGGGGGATGGGACTTATGGGAGGAATGGGAGTTATTGGACGGGTAATTGGCGATGACAGACATCTGGCCGCCAAGGCTGCCGCTCCGCCGTAATCCCTGCCGCTCCCTATTTTATCTCATCAGCCCTTATGCCCAGCGCGCTCATCAGCGAGTAGCCGAGTATCTCCTGACGGAAGTTGCCGCCCTGCATGGGCTGCATGGCAAACACGGTTACGCGCTTTTCGTCGTCAACATTTCTCAGGGCATGGCGCACACGGTCATAGATGCGCTCGGCATCGGGCACAACCATAACACGCTTCACTTCTTTCTGTGCGCATATAAGCTCCACCGTCTCAACGAAGAAATCGTCCTTGCTGACAATGTCCTCAACGGGAAGCGCACTGATAAGGAACTCTCCAAGGTTGTCCTTAAACGCCATGCCGTCAAGTTCATGGGCATATTCAGACGGCTTGAAATTGTCAAGTCTGTCTCTGTTCTTGCCGTGTATCAGAATCACCTGCGTCTGGTGTTCACCCTCGCGCAGTCCTCCGTCAAGGCCGATGCAGTCAATCCAGCGCGCCATGTCGGCCTGCGGGATGCGCCGCTCTATCATCCTTTCAAAATTAACGATAAGGTCGAACGCCACTTTATCTATATAGTCGGCGTCTACCACCATAACATTCTCGCACCATTTTGCGGTGCCTGCCAAATTGTTATTCATGTATGCAAACTTACACAAAAATAATGAGAATACACACCGTTAGACAAAAAAACTGACTTTTTGATATTCTTTGTAATGTGTCTTTCAAAGCGAAAGACACATTACTCATGTTTTCAGACTAAACTATTATAGTTTTTGCACATTCTGCGGCATCATTCTGCCGGCTCAGCCCTTGCTATACGCCTTCTGCTGCCGTCGCGCTGTCCTGAAATAATCAGCGGCACACGCTCCACCACAACCACCGACGTGTCGAGACCGAGCGCCTTAGGCTCGTCTACGCCAATGCGTCTTATTATAGCATAGAGGCTCATCAGCAAGTTCTGACGGCGGTCTGACGAATCTTCGGGATAATAGATGCGGTGGATTATAATGAAGCGGAAGTCGCCGGCAATGCCCTTGCTGCGCAGCGAAGGATAAGAGCTGGTAAGGTCTACCTCGCCTGAAGCCACCAAGTCTTCTATTATCTGACGGAGATACAGGCTGACGCGCGGCTCAATTCTGAATCCGATGCGCAGGTTTATGCTGAACAGCGTGTCGGGCACGAGTGCCTTGCAGGTGTATTCGAGCGTGTCGGGCGCGTCAACAAACTCAATGTGCAGCAGCCAGTAATGGTCGGCACGCTTGGGCTGCTTGTTTATTATCGAATAAAGCAGCTTGTCGTCCACTCCGCCTTCAGTCGGTGCATGGTTTACATACACAAGGTTTGAGGCATACTTTGGTATGCTGTTGTCTGCCTTTATCGCAGATATTATGTCGTGATAGTCGCTGAGTTTCTTTATGCGCAGATAGCGGCTGCGTATCTTGCGTGCACTTATCCACACAAACATAATGAAGCAGAGCAAGCCGCCTATGAGCAGGGTGAACCATCCGCCGGCAACAAACTTAGACATGTTGGCAGCAAGGAACAGTCCTTCGAGCACACAGTAAAGACCGACAAAAATGATTACGACAAAACGCGGAGCTGACATCTTGCGCAGATAGAAGCCCAGAAGCAGCGTTGTCATCAGCATGGTTATGGTGATAGCCAGTCCGTAGGCTGCCTCCATGCGTGAAGAATCGCCAAAGAGAAGCACCGTAAACACCACGGCCACATACATAAATCCGTTTACCGTAGGAATATATATCTGTCCCTTCACATTGGTAGGGTGCTTTATCCTCATGCGGGGCCAGAAGTTGAGGTTCATCGCCTCACTCAATATTGAGAACGAACCGCTGATGAGCGCCTGGCTCGCCACGATGGCCGCACCCGTTGCCATAAACACGGCAAAGAGCAGCATGCCGTCTGGCATGATGGCATAAAAAGGATTGTCGTTGCCGGCTGCACGCACCGGATTGGCAAGCACCCACGCACCCTGACCGAGATAGTTGAGGATGAGCATAATCTTGACAAAAATCCAGCTGATGGCGATGTTGTGCTTACCGCAATGTCCAAGGTCGGAATAAAGGGCCTCGGCACCCGTGGTACAGAGAAAAACGGCTCCGAGCACGAGGAACCACACGGGCGACTCTATAAGCAGACGCGCCGCATAATATGGATTAAAGGCCTTGAGAACCTGCGGACAGCCTATAAGCCACATAAGGCCAACGACACCGAGCAGCATGAACCACAACAGCATGAATGTGCCGAAAGAACGGCCTACATGCTCCGTACCAAAACGCTGCACGAAGAACACAACAGTGATGACGGCAATGGCAACAGGCAGCACGGGTATATCGGGATTGATGCCGCGCAGTCCCTCTATGGCTGTGGTAATGGTGATGGCAGGCGTTATCACTCCGTCGGCCAGAAGCGTGCTGGCTCCTATAACGGCTATGGCATAAATCCAACGCCGCTTATGCCGGCGCAACAGTGCGTAGAGAGCCAATATTCCGCCTTCGCCATGATTGTCGGCACGCAATGCTATGAGCACATACTTTATGGTAGTCTGCAACGTAAGCGTCCAGATTATGCACGAAAGCGCTCCCAGCACGTAATTTTCTGTCAGAGCTTCGCCCGTGTGTGTTATTGCTTTCATCACATACAGGGGTGACGTTCCGATGTCTCCAAAAACAATTCCCAGCGTCATGAGTATTCCGGCAAGTCCGGCTTTGCTCACTCCCGCCGTAGCATTTACCTTAGATGTTTGTACCATATTGAATATATTTTATTTCGCCTGCAAAATTATAACGATAAAATGAAAGAAATGCTTATTTTTACATTTTATTTTATGCAGTGAGAGAAACAGCCGACTACTTCACGCACAACAAAAGGATACGCCTACAGAATAATATGAATAAACATGAGACAGGAAACGTCTGTAAAAAACAGCGATATAAAAGAACACAAAATCTGCTGATAAGGAGGCAAGAAAAAACCGGAAGAGCAGGCATAAAGCCTTGTCTTCCGGCAGCTTATAATAACTAAACCATACAACTTTCATAAAGTGAGTCTGACGCAGGCCGCAATACTTTTAATCCCAACCGGTATTTATGAGTCAGAATTAAAGAACATCATCAGGACCTTGCGCTGACCAGCATAACGCCTATATCAGCCGTTAAATCAGAACTCAACAAGAATACGAAAAATCTTTCCGGGATTCTCGCTCCAGTCTTTCATTGCATCAGGAGTTTCCTCGGGAGTAACGACCTTAGATATAAACTTCTCGATGGGATAACGTCCTGTGTTAATGCAGTTGATAACGGCTCTGAAGTCAGACGGAGTTGCATTGCGAGAACCGCGTATGTCAAGTTCCTTCTGAACGAACAGCTTTGTCTGGAAAGCCACTTCGCTCTTGGCATATCCTATGCAAACCACACGTCCGGTAAAGCCAACCTCGTTGACAGCCATAACGTAAGTGGCAGGACTGCCTACAGCCTCGATGACAACATCGGCACCATAGCCTCCGGTTATCTCCTGTATGCGCTGATGAACATCCTCTGTCATGGTGTTAACAGCATATGTTGCTCCAGCCTCCTTGGCAAGCGCAAGTTTCTCGTCGTCAATGTCGGCAGCAATGACTATTGCACCGCGCAAAGACGCACGCATAACAGCACCAAGGCCCACCATTCCGCAACCGATAACCATTACGAAGGTGTTGTCGGTAACCTCGGCACGCGACACTGCATGGAAGCCGACGCTCATAGGCTCTATCAAGGCGCAGCTGCGCACAGGAATATCGCCTGCCGGTATGACCTTTGTCCAAGGCAGGGCTGCATATTCGCACATAACGCCCTGACGCTGCACGCCCAAAGTTTCATTGTGCTCACAGGCATTATAGCGTCCGTTGCGGCAAGAGGCGCAGTTGCCGCAATTTGTGTAAGGGTTAAGCGTAACAACCATTCCCTTCTTCAGTGTGTCGGGAACGTCGGCACCAACTTCCTCAATAACGGCACCCACCTCGTGTCCGGGAACGACAGGAAGCTTCACCATTGGGTTGTTGCCGCGGTAAGTATTAAGGTCGGATCCGCAGAATCCTACATATTTTATTTTCAGTAAAACCTCATCAGCCTTTATCACCGGCTTTTCTATTTCAGCCACACCAATCTCCTGAGGTGCGGCAATACGAACTGCTTTCATTTTTTCTACGTTTGTTTTTATTTTAATTTATCACTTTATATCCTTTCCAGCCATAATATGCGCAAAAAGCGAAACATATCATTGGCACAATGTATGCGATGTAGTACATCTCTTCGTTGGCATGCATGAAATATGCCGTAAGCTGCGGCAGACAGGCGTTGCCGACAATGGCCATGACAAGAAATGCCGAACCGCTCTTGGTCTGGTCGCCCAATCCCTGCAGGGCCAATGAGAACTGTGTGGGATAGATAATAGACATGAAGAACGACACGGCAAGCATTGCATAAATGCCTACATGTCCGCCAAAAGCGCAGATAACGCCACACAAGATTATCAGCAAGATTGAATATACCATAAGCATGTGCGACGGCTTAAACTTTATCATCAGCGCCGTGCCAACCCAGCGGCCTACCAGAAACGCCAGCATGTAGAAGCCGAAGAACGTTGTGGCTGTGGCCTCATCAAGTCCGGCATACACACAGCAGTAAACGAGGAAGAGGCTGTTGATGGCCGTCTGTCCGCCGTTATAGAAGAACTGTGCGATGACGCCCCAGCGCAGGTGTGAATGCCTGAGCACGGAGAAGTCGATAAGCTTGCCTTCGCCGCGGGCCTCGCCCGACTTGCTTTCATCTGCTATTTTAGGAAATTTCGTAAACACGAATATCAGCGCCACGACAACCAGCAGCGTGCCCAGAAGCAGATACGGCAGACGCATCGATTCGGTCTCATGCTGAATGTATGCCTCCCAGCCGCCTTCATAGCTCAGGGGCAATGTCTCACGCGTGTAATTATTGCCGCTCAGCACCAGCTTGCTCAAGAACATGGCTGAGATAAACGCGCCAAGACCGTTGAACGACTGGGCCAGGTTAAGACGCCTTATTGACGTCTCCGGTTTGCCCAATACTGTTACATAAGGATTGGCAGCCGTCTCAAGGAAGCACATACCCGTGGCTATAATGAAGAAGACACACAGATAAACCCAGTATGACTTGATCATAGCAGCCGGGAAGAACAGGAAGCCGCCCAGCGAGGCAAGGCACAAGCCAAAGATGATGCCGGCCTTATAGCTGTAACGCTTCATGAACATGGCTATGGGTATGGGGAAGATAAAGTAGGCCAGCCAGTAAGCCGTCTCTGTAAACGAAGCCTCAAAAGTGTTAAGCTCGCAGGTCTTCATCAGCTGCCTTATCATCGTCGGCAGCAGATTGCTGCTTATCGCCCATAGAAAAAACAGGCAGAATATCAGCGACAAAGGCACTATATAGCTATTTTTTTTCATAACGACATCATATTATTTACTCCGACATATTCTTTACGTATGGCAGGTCAGGCAGATTGTTGAAGCCATAGAACTTTTCAGCATTCTCGCCGAGGAACAGTCTTTTTTCCCTGTCTGTCAGGTCATTGGTCTTCAGGATAAAGTCATAAGACATCTTATAGGTTATGGCCGTTATGGTGCGCGGATAGTCTGATCCCCACATCAGTTTGTCGGCACCAACCATGTCGATGGCTTCCCTGATAGCCCTGACGGCTCCGTTAAAGGGATAGAACTCTTTGTTGAACAGCCATGTTATTCCGCCCGACTCTATCATCACGTTGTCGTTAAGGGCGAGTTTTATCTGGTCTTCCCAGCCCGGGGCGGTAACCATGCCGAAATGTCCTATAGCAATCTTCAGGCGCGGACACTCCTCTATCACCTCCTTGATTTCGCCGTTCTGCAAGTTGTTTTCAGCCAGACACAACGACAGGATGACGCCCTTGTCCTCCATCAGATGAAACATCTTCATCATTTCGGGAGAATTCAGGTTTACTCTTCCGTCGCTCAATATCAGCCTGTGGCCAGGTATGGCAATACCCTTGAAGCCGCTATCGATAAGCAAAGCTGCCGTGTCATAGAATCCGGGCTTGAAGTAATCGCACATGCCGAACACAAAGAAGCGTTCGGGATAGTTGCTCTTCACCTTTGCCAGATAGTCGTTCTGTATGCCGTCGATAAACTCCTGCACGACAACAGCTCCGCCCACCTGTGCGTAGTTCATGTTAGAGAGGAACACCTCGGCGCTGTTTACGCCGTCTATCATAAACGGCGGAACCATCTGCACCTCTTCCGTAAGAAAGAACGACCGGCCATTCTTCAATGTCCTGACCGGCATTCCGTTCCAAGAAGTATCCTGGCGCAGCCACAAATGTGAATGCGCATCTATAATCTTATAGTCCATGTCTGCCCTGCGATATTATGTGTTAGCCCAGCGCACACGCATCTGGTCGCCAATTATCTTCTGTACTTCCTCAACCAAGCTGCTGTCCATCGGCGAATTTACATAGTCGATGTTCTTCAGCACATTCTGAGGATTAGCCGAGCTGAACAACGTTGTGGCGATGCGCGGATTGCTTGTAGAATACTGCACGGCGAGCTTTTCTATCGGATAACCGTGTTCTGTGCAGTAGTCAGAAGCACGCATGCAAGCCTCCTTAAGAGCCACCGGAGCCGGATGCCATGCCGGTGCGCCGCGCTGCGACAACAGTCCCATCGAGAACGGCGAAGCATTTATTATGCCCACATTGTTTGCCTCAAAGAAGTCGAGATAGTCGAGCAGCATCTCGTCGTTAAGGCTGTAATGGCAGAAACACAACACAGACTCAACTGTTCCGGCCGGAACATGCTCTATCACCCATTTAAGGTTTTCGGGCTGCAGGTCGGTGATGCCTACATGCTTCACCACTCCTTCCTCGCGGAGCTTCACCAGTGCGGGCAGAGTCTCGTTGACAACCTGATTGAGGTCGGCAAACTCAACATCATGAACATTAATCAAGTCGATGTAGTCAATGTTGAGGCGCTCCATGCTCTCGTAGACACTGTCGGTTACGCGCTTGGCAGAATAGTCCCAGGTGTTGACGCCGTTCTCGCCGTAGCGTCCCACCTTTGTCGAAAGATAATATCTGTCGCGCTGTATTTCCTTCAAGGCTTTTCCCAATACCATCTCGGCCTTGTAATGACCGTAATATGGAGATACGTCTATAAAGTTAATTCCGTTGTCAACTGCCGTATGGACTGCTTTTATGCCCTCTGACTCGCGTATGTCATGAAAGACGCCGCCTAAAGAAGAGGCGCCAAAACTGAGATTAGACACACGCATTCCTGTTTTTCCTAATTCATTGTAGATCATAGTAGAAATATTTATATCTTACGATATGACGCAAGGCAATGGAAAATGTCATATTAAAATTGTTTAAATTATTATGTCTTTCTTCACTCAACCTGCCAAATCATGCCTTTTTAAGCACTTTCAGCCACCGCATCACAGGCATTGCCACACCTTATAAATACACGAATAAAGCCATAATACGCATGCCAATGCTTACATTTTTGACAAAAATTATAGGTTGTATCCATAGATTTTCAAGAAAAAGAACGTATATTTGCACATCGCTTGTGAGCGAAAACCGCATGGCGCGGATTATCTCTCCGCAGACAGGCTTCCATCAGGAATACTTTACTAAACACATCGTCATGTTCGAAAAATGAACATCCGGATTAAGAATCATGGTTACATACGCTGAAAGGCAAGAAAAAATCATCCGTCAAAAATCCGAGTTTTAATATCAAATCACGAAGTGGTCATTATGTTCAATTTTGTAAATTTGCGCAGTCAAAATAATCAAAATATGAAAAGTATACTTGACGGACGTCCCGCATTGAAGAAAGAAATTGACAAAGTGGCTGAAGTAGCCGGTTATCTTTGGCAGAAGGGATGGGCTGAAAGAAACGGAGGAAACATTACAATAAACATCACAGAGCTGGTTGACGACGAAATAAGACAGATGCCGGCCATAAGTGAAGTGAAGCAAATAGGAGTAACACTGCCTCATCTTAAAGGCACATACTTCTTCTGTAAAGGAACAAACCGCAGAATGCGCGACTTGGCCCGCTGGCCAATGGAGAACGGAAGCGTAATCCGTATACTTGACGACTGCGCAAGCTATGTGATCATAGCCGACAACGTGGTCAATCCTACGAGCGAGCTGCCTTCGCATCTCATGGTGCACGACCATCTGATTGAGAAAGGTTCTCCTTACCGCGCATCGCTGCACACTCACCCGATTGAGCTTGTTGCAATGACACACATACGCAAGTTCTTGGGCAAAGACGTGCTTACGAAGCTGCTTTGGAGCATGATTCCGGAGACAAAAGCTTTCTGTCCGCGCGGATTGGGCATCATTCCTTATCAGTTGCCAAGCAGCGTTGAGCTTGCAGAAGAAACTGTAAGACAGCTTGACGACTACGACGTGGCAATGTGGGAGAAGCACGGAGTGTTTGCCATCGACAACGACATCATGCAGGCATTCGATCAGGTTGACGTGCTGAACAAGAGCGCCCTGATATACATCGCTGCCAAGAACATGGGCGAAGAGCCTGAAGGCATGAGCGACGAGCAGATGGCTGAAATGTCTAAGGCATTTAACTTGCCTAAATAAAGTTTGAATAAAAATCTTATCATTCTCAGATAATATTAGTTTAAGAGTCTATTTAGACGGCGGAATCCTGATGCTGTGAAGCATTGGGATTCTGTTATTTTATGGGGTTTTAATATCAGGCAGGACCATATTTGCGGCTGAATAGACATGCTGACACGCTATAAAATTAAGCCCCAATCGGCATCAGGCCGCCATAGCTTTATCTATTTTTGGCATTCATAATTTCAGTTCCTCTTTATGTTCACTTTTTCTTAATATAGCCCGCCATTCCTGCAAAAAATCTAACGAAAATCCCTTCAAAATAAAGAAAAAATACAGACTGAAAACTAATAACGATTTGGGTTGAAACCATAGACCAACAGAACATAGCTACATAAAAGTTTATGTTACGGCTGATTTTACAGAGACGATTATCCACACCTCATGACGGCAGACTTATCCTGAAACAGCAAGATTTGTAAAAGACGGCATTCTGCCCTGTAAAAGATGGCTTTTTACAGGCTGATATGTGGCTTTTTACATTACGAAAAGCTACATATTGCATGCCATGAAACAGCACTGATAAATACAAGAAGTTTTTTAAGCCAAATCAGACCACTTGCGTTATACAGCCAAACAATATATTTTTTCAGAAAAAACTCGTCACTCATCACATCTGCACGCAACAATCTGACAGACAGAGACATAACGTGTGACGAGTTGAATAAGCAAAACGTCACCAAACATCACGCCCAAGCAAGACAGGTGATATATGGTGACGTTTTACAGCTGCAACTCATCACACCATAAATCAGTAAAAATCAACAAGTTACACGCTGATGTGACGAGTGATGAGTTTTCAGGAAAAACTTTTTTACCTTATTTGCGTCATTCGCCCGATTCACTTCAACAGCTGGGGAAGGAACGAAGACACAACAAGTATGATAATGCCGGCCACGAGCACGGCGATGGTCTTCTGCGAACAGCCTTTCCACTCTTTCAGTATTATTCCCCATACATTGCTGAAGGTTACGTTGAGGGCCATCAGTATGCACCATGAGAATGTGAGCAGTACGGGCGAATCTGTCAGGAATCCCTTGCCAAGGCTAAGACCGAAGAACTGGCTGTACCACAGCAGTCCGGCAAGGGCGCAGAACACGATGTTGTTAAGATAAAGGCTTGTCTGCGAATAGTCGCCCCATGTGCGGTTCTTGCCGTTCTGGTAGAAACAGTATACCGCGTTGGTGACAAAGCCGCCCAGCGTAACGAGGAACGTTGCGGGCAGCGTGCGGAACATCGGGTCGGTGGCGTCGCCGAAGTTGAGATGCTCGCCAAAACCGAGACCTATGCTGAAGCATGCGCTCATAAATCCTGCAAGCAGCGCAACGATGATGCCCTTGGTGAAGTTGAAGTCCTTAACGGCCTTCTTCTTCTCTTCGTCACTGAGCGACTGCGACTTCATGTTACCTGCCACGCCAATAACGCCAATACCTATCAGCGTAACCACCACGCCTACGATAACGGGCATCGTAAGGTCTTGTGTGTTGCCCATAAATATGGGGGTGAGTATGGTTCCGAGTCCGGCGCATGTGCCGAGAGCGATGCTCTGTCCGAGAGCCACTCCGAGATAGCGCATAGAAAGGCCGAACGTAAGGCCGCCGATGCCCCACAGTACGCCAAAGAACATTGTCCACAAAGCCGCCACGGGGTCTGCCATATACACTTCAGCGAGACTGTGGCCTGAAGGCACTGCCAGCAAGGCGCCGAGCAGCGGGAACACGAGCCACGCAAAGACACCCTGCACAAGCCAATAAGACTCCCAGCTCCATTTCTTTATTTTGTTGATGGGCACATAACAGCTCGACTGGCAGAATGCGCCCACAGCTATTATTATCAGTCCTATTATTATTTCCATCAGAAGAAACTGAAAAGATTATAAACTATGGATTATTAATTAAAAAAGAGTTGAGAAATATTTCTCGATTCTCAACTCTTTTCATTTGTCTTTCTGTCTACTATATTAACCTCTTTTTGATGTTACGTCTTTTTCATACTGCTCTACGTCGGCAATGAAAGCCTGGCCAACAGGCACATTGTTGCGCAGACAGAACTCGTCGTAAACAGCGTTCCACGGAAGAGCCTTAGCCTCCTCGAGCAGAGCCAGACGCTCAAAGCCCTTGCCCTCGTCTTCATACTTGCGCAGTGTTGCCAGCGGCTCGAGCAGAGCGCGCAGCATGCACTTCTGTGCGGCACGGCTACCTACGACATAAGCACCGATGCGGTTGATTGAAGCGTCGAAGTAGTCGAGGCCATAGTGTACGCGGTCGAGAGCACCTGCACGTACAATCTCGCTGAAGAGGTCGAGTGTCGGGTCGTCCATGATTGTAACGTGGTCTGAGTCCCAGCGGATCGGACGGCTTACGTGCAGCATCAGCTCAGGCACATAGAGCAGCATGGCCGAAACCTTGTCGGCAACGCTCTCTGTAGGATGGAAGTGGCCTGTGTCGAGTGTAATCATCTTGTTGTTCTGCGCAGCATAAGATGTGTAGAAGTCGTTTGAGCCTACAGTATAGCTTTCAAGACCTATACCGAACACCTTGCTCTCTATGCAGTCCTTCATGTTGTCATATTTTGTTGCGAAGATCTGGTCGAGAGAGTCTTTGAGCAGTTCGCGGTATTTCAGCTTGTTCACTGTCATGTCCTTGCTTCCGTCATGCACCCAGAGGTTCATGATACAAGGATCGCCCTGTGCCTTACCCATTTCCTCGGCAATGGCACGGCAACGCTTTGTGTGCTCAATCCAGAAGTTGCGTATGCCTTCGTCAGGATTTGCCAGAGAAAGGTTGCCGCTCTTTGGGTGAGAGAATGAAGTAGAGTTGAAGTCGAGCTTCATGTTGTTCTCCTTACCCCACTCTATCCAGCTTGCAAAGTGCTTAGGCTCAACCTGGTCGCGGTCGACAGCCTCGCCCTTGAAGTCGCCGTATATTTCATGAAGGTTCAGACGGTGAGTTCCGGGGATGAGCGACTTAGCCTTTATTATGTCAGCTCTTACTTCGTCTATGTTGCGTGCGCGTCCGGGATAGTTACCGGTTGTAGCGATACCGCCGCTCAGCGAACCTGTAAGGTTCTCGAAGCCGATAACGTCATCTGTCTGCCAGCAATGCAGGCTGAGATGAAAGTCCTGCATCTGATTCAACACCTTCTCTGTATCAACGCCAAGCTCGGCATAGCGCTCTTTGGCTATCTCGTAAGCCTTATTTATCATTTCTTCTTTCATAAGTTATAAGTTTTATAATTTTTTGATTTATTCGTTTTATTATTTATTTTCTTTTGATTCTACCACCTTCAGGTATTTCTCGTAAGCAGCATCCCACTCTGCCTTGTCCTTAGGCTCGAAGCGCTTCATGCTCACGCTGTCAGCTATGATGCGGCGCATGTCGAAGATATCCGCAACGGCTCCGGCAGCCTTAGCCTGGAGCATGATGTTGCCAAGAGCGGTGCATTCCTGCGGACCGGCAAGCACGGTGACGCCTGTGGCGTTGGCCGTAAACTGGTTGAGATACTCGTTGAGCGAGCCGCCACCGATAATATGAAGAGTATTTATCGGGAACACCGACATTTCTTTAAGATAGCCGAACACCTGACGGTAACGCAGCGCCAGACTGTCGAGTATGCAGCGGCATATCTCGGCATAGCCTTCGGGTACGTGCTGACCTGTCTCTGCGCAATACTGCTTTATGGCAGTCTGCATGTCGGCAGGATTGGCAAACATCTCGTCGTCGGGGTTTATGATGCTCTGAAAGGCAGTAGCCTTCATTGCATCTGCCAGCAGCACGCCATAGTCAGACGGAGCCTCGTCGCCCCACTCCTTGCGGCAGCGCTCAAGCAGCCACATGCCGCAGATATTCTTAAGGAAGCGTGTAGTGCCTTCCACTCCGCCCTCATTGGTGAAGTTCAGCTCATAGCTGCGTCCGTTAATTATGGCGTCCTTGGTCTCAATGCCCATAAGGCTCCATGTGCCGCTGCTGAGATAGGCAAACTTCTCGTCGGCAGCAGGTACGGCAGCCACGGCACTTGCCGTGTCATGACCGGCAACGGCTATCACCGGCACGGGGCCAAGCCCTGTCATCTTCTGCACCTCATCAGTGAGCACGCCTATCTTGTAGCCGGGAACAACCATCTTGCCAAACTTGCCGCGCGGAAGTTCGAGACTCTCGAGCAACATCTCGTCGAGCTCTTTCGTAACCGGATTGAGCATCTGGCTTGTTGAAGCTATGGTATATTCGCAGACAGCCTCGCCCGTGAGCATCCAGCTGAGCGCATCAGGCATGAAGAGTATCTTCTCGGCATTCTTCAGAGCCGAATTGCCGTCGCGTTTCATGGCATAAAGCTGAAACAGCGAATTGAAGTTCATAAACTGTATGCCTGTGGCGCCATACACTTTCTCCTTTGACACTTTCTTTTCGAAATACTCCTCCATCGCACCAAACGTGTGAGGGTCGCGATATGAGAACGGATTGCGCAGCAGCGCGCCGTCGTCGCCCACACATACGAAGTCGACGCCCCATGTGTCGATGCCTATGCTGGTTATCTCGACGTTACGTTTTGCCAAAATCTTCAAGCCTTTTATTATCTCGAAATAAAGAGCGTAAATATCCCAGTAAAAATGCCCGCCGGTTTCTATCAGGTTGTTAGGAAAGCGTGTAATCTCCTCTAACTTTATCTTACCGTCTGAAAGAGTGCCGACGATAGTCCTGCCGCTTGTAGCTCCAAGGTCGACAGCAAAGAAACATTTTGAATTGCCCATTTAGTATATTAGTATGTTTTTAGCGTATTAAATTAATTTCTGCAAAGATAAAGATTATTTCAAATAAGTGAATATAACAATTTGATTTTTAGACAATAAGATTTGAGAATAAAACTTAGCTTAACATTATGAAAGCATCTGTGCATCACTTCTTTGCAAACGTTTTCGTAAGGACAAGCATATCGTCCAGAGGGCAAAATCACGGCTCACGGAACGGACAGACATATTGTTACTGCCGACGGGATGACTCACGGCACAAACAGACAAAGATGAAGAAAACAAGCATAACAACACGTCACAAAAAGGCAGAAAACAGGACCAGATTATAACACAAACAAAGTATTTTTCGGTAAATATTTTATTGGAGTAGAAAATAATTACTAAATTTGCACGATAATATGAACTAATCTTAAATAATTAAAAATGTCAACTTTAACATTAGCTATCGTAACCGTATTTATCATCGGTTATCTGTGTATTGCCCTCGAAAGCTTCACCAAGGTGAACAAGGCTGCCATTGCGCTGCTTATGCTGGTGGGCTGCTGGACAATATTTATGTTCGATCCGGGAAGCTACCTGCCCGGTGTTGCCGGCGATAAGATATCGCTTGCTGTAAATGAAATAATTGAGAAGCATCTGGGAAGCACTTCTACCACACTGTTCTTCCTTATGGGTGCAATGACCATCGTTGAGGTGGTTGACCAGAACGGCGGCTTCAACTTCGTCCGCGACATGATGAAGACGAAGAACAAGAAGACTCTCTTGTGGCGAATAACGTTCATGACGTTCTTCCTTTCGGCCATCCTCGACAACCTGACGACCAGCATCGTTATGATAATGATTCTGCGAAAGCTGATTCAGGAACGTAAAGACAGACTCATATATGCGTCGCTCGTGATTATAGCGGCCAACTCAGGAGGTGCCTTCTCGCCTATTGGTGACGTTACGACAATCATGCTGTGGAACAAAGGTCTGATAACGGCTGCAGGAGTTATAAAGGAACTTATTGTGCCGTCGCTTGTTTCTGTGGCTCTGCCTGCCTACCTTCTGTCGCTGTCGCTCAAAGGCGAAATAGCTGTTCCGGCAATAGCCGGAGGCAAGACGGCTGAGACCAACGAACTGACAAAGAGACAGCGCAAGACGGTGTTCCTCATCGGTGTGGGCGGTCTTATCTTCGTTCCTATATTCAAGTCGATAACTCATCTGCCTCCGTTTGTAGGCATATTGCTGGTGCTAGGCGTGCTGTGGACCGTAACCGAACTATTCTATCGCCATCTGCACAAAAATGAGGAGAGGGGTGCAATGCAGAAAAGAGTTGTAAACATCCTTTCACGCATCGACATGAGCACCATTCTGTTCTTCCTCGGCATACTTATGGCTGTTGCCTGTCTTGAGACAATAGGCGTGCTGGCCACTCTGGGCGAAGGCCTCAACACAACATTCAACGGCAACCATTATATCGTAACAGGCATTATCGGCGTGCTGTCGAGCATCGTTGACAATGTGCCTCTCGTAGCAGGATGCATGGGTATGTATCCTATTGCCGAAGTGGGCGACATGGCACAGGACGGCATCTTCTGGCAGCTCCTGGCCTACTGCGCCGGCGTGGGCGGCTCTATGCTCATCATCGGATCTGCCGCAGGCGTTGTTGTCATGGGTCTCGAAAAGATTACTTTCGGCTGGTATATGAAGAGGATTTCTCTTATAGCATTTGCAGGATACATGGCCGGAATATTGATCTATTGGGTAGAAAAGACATTTATCGGACTATAACATAGTCATCCGTCGATAACGCATCTCATGACGTAACCGTGCATGGGGTGCACAAAATACCAAAAAAAGAGGAAATGCATCAAAGCGTGCATTTCCTCTTTTTATATATCCACTTGCTCTGCCTACGCAGAATTTATTCCCCAGCCGGTCATATAAAATTTCCGTTTTGACATTGAGCAGATTGTCATGGAACGGGCATATAATAAAATAAGGTGTATGCAGCAATAAAAAAAATCGGCCATTAGACATTGATTATGACTAATGACCGATTCCATTCTAAAAAGCCTTCTGCCGCACTGTCATCTTGTGCCGGCTCTATATTCGCTTGGCTTACAGCCTATCTTCACCTTAAACTTACTTGAAAAATAGTCGGGCGAATCAAAGTTGAGCCTGTAGGCAATCTCCTTTATACTCATGTCTGTGGTAGACAGCAATTCCTTTGCACGCTGCAGGCGCAGGTCCTGCTGATAAAGCGCCGGCGACATGCCGGTGTATTCCTTGAACAGCTTGCGGAAGTTAGAATAGCTTGAGCCAAGTTCTGCCGCAATCTCCTGCACAGTTATCTTCGACTCCACACCCTCGCGTATGCGCAGACGTGCCTTGTTTATCATGTCTACGTATCCGCCGCGGCGGTTAAGCTCCATGTTGCGTTCAAGCGCATACATGTGGCCGAGCAGATTGTTCACGATGCCGGCAAGTATCTGCTGCGAATAGGCAGCCTCCTCCTTTGCAGCCTTTATGGCCGAGTTATACAGATAAACGATGTCGCCGCTGAAGCCTACATGATATACGGGCTTCTCGAGCGACAGGAAGTTGTAGCGCATACGGTCGTCCATGTTGCGGCCCTTGTAGCCAATCCAATAGCTCTTCCAGAACACCCCCGGCAGAGGATGATACGTATGCCACTCTCCCGGAAACAGCAAGAAGATATCGCCGGCCTTGATATGAACATTCCTTACATGCTCCGACGAGAATATGCCCTCGCCTTCTATAAGATAGAGCATCTGATATTCATCAAGCACGCGGCCGCGCTCAACATCAAAAAAATATCCGTCGCCATGCCCCTTGGTAGGATAGTCCTCGTCAGGGCCAACTTCGTCGTATCCCACAGTATTTACGACAAGTCCCCATTGGGCGTCACGGTCGTTAGCTACTAAATATTTACTGTCCTGCATGCGTCAATTTATTCTCAGTTAATTACATACTGCAAATGTTTCATGGGATGTCCGCCCCAGGTGTTGTTGCCTACGAACTTGAATCCCACCCTGCCATAAAGTTTCTCAGCCTTCGGATTCCCGGTGTCTACGAGCAGTCCTACAGCAGGCAGCCCCATGCCCTTGGCCTTTTCGATAACGGCATTGAGCAATACGGTTGCCACGCCCTTGCCACGGCAGTTTTCAGGTACGGCTATGCTGTCGATATACAGCTCGCCCGGCCCTGTCTCGTCAGCTATATTGCTGAAGTCGCGGCCGAAGTTGTCATTCATGGCCTTGACAAAAGCCTTGCGCAAGTCGTGCAGATGTCCGCCGTCGTAAGACACGCACATACCGCAAACTCCGCCGTCCTCGTCTATAGCCACCATGGTGTTCTTATAGCTGTACTGCGAATCTTCCGAAAGCACGAGTTCTGTCATCACACGCTCAAAATCATCGAGAGTGTGGTCAGGACCGACAAAATACTGGCAACATTCATAATTCATTGCCTGCATTATCAGTCTTGCTATCGAAAGAGCCTGAAATTTCTGAGCTGATTGTATTTCCATTGCAAAAGATTAGATTATATCATTCGTTGCAAAAATACTGAAAATAATACAATCTACAAAATCTATTACTCAAAATCAGCCGGCGCTTAATATTTATAGCGTATTATTCTTCTTTTTTCAGTGTTACAAGCACTTTGTCAATACGCGCACCGTCCATGTCGACAATCTCGAGATTGAACCCGTTCCATTCGGCACGCTCGCCCGACTGCGGTATATGTTTCAGCTGCTCTATTATCAGTCCGGCCAAAGTGTTGTAGTTCTGTTCGCCGTCGTACAGGTCTTCTTTGTCAAAATAAGACAGGAAGTCGTAGAAAGAGCACTGTCCGTCAACAAGCCAGCTCGCTGCGTCTTCACGCTCTATGATGTCAGGTTCGTTGTTCACCTCGTCTATTGTTCCTACAAGGCCCTCAAGGATGTCTCTCAGAGTGATTACGCCCTGAAAGCTTCCGAACTCGTCGCAGATAAAGGCCTGTGTAAGGCGTTTCTCCTTCATCTGTTCGAGAGCCTTATACACGCTCATGTTCTCGTAGAAATAAACAGCCGGACGCATTATCTCCTTCAGGTTGAGAGTGCTTGCGTCGAGCCTGAAGATAAGATCCTTAAGCGACACCACGCCCACGATGTTCTCCAGGCTGTGGTCTATAACGGGATACGACTCATAGAGGTCGTCGTTGAGCACTTGTCTTATCTCGTCCTTAGTCATGTTCACGTCGAGCGTAACCACCTCTGAGCGGTGTGTCATAAGCGAATTTACCTTAAGGTCGCCAAGCATGAACACGCGCTCAACGATGTCCTGCTCAACTTCCTGCACCTCGCCGTCTTCCTTACCTTCCTGAACAATCGACTTTATGTCCTCCTCTGTAACCTTGCTCTCCGCATTCTTCACTCCGAGCAGGTTGACTATTGCCTCTGTGCTCTTTGACAGAATCCATACGAACGGACTGGCTATGAGCGACAGCACATACATAGGGCGCGATATTACCTTTGACACGCGCTCGGCAACGCTCATGCCTATGCGTTTTGGAACAAGCTCGCCAAGAATTATCGTCAGATATGTAACAATGACTACTATTATTGTCTGTGCCACGGGATAGGCCCATGATGCCGACATACCGGCATGCTCGAGCACGTCAGCAAACTTGCCCGATATGGCCGAACCCGAATAGATACCTGTGAGAATGCCGATAAGCGTGATGCCTATCTGTACGGTGGACAAAAACCGGTCGGGGTCGTTGGCCAGCCTGAGGGCAGTCTTTGCGCCCTTGCTCCCCTTCTTCTCGTCGTTTGTTAATGTTACCTTTCTCGCTGATATAACTGCTATCTCGGACATTGAAAATATTCCGTTGAAAAATATCAATAGCAGAATAATTATAATTTCTTCCATTAATGGTTTAAACCGTATTGTTTCAGTTGCAAAGATAATGCATGTAAAGTTAATTTCAAAATAAATAGGCACATTTTATTTAAATTGAAATACATTATGTGAGTGAAGAGATAAGAGTGAAGAGCGAAGTTTTCAAATGTTATGCCAATTTACATCTGTACAACATCTTACAATACAACATTTGAAATGACCGGCATCTAACCTTATTCCTTCACTCTTATCTTTCACTCCTATCTCTTCACTTCTCAGAACGTCGGTGTATTCACCGGCTTGTTTTTAACCGTTGGCAGTGTCTGATTATTTATCTTCTTTCCTGCCGTGAAGTTCCATGTAACAAACAGCACTACGTGCGAATCCGGTGTAAGCAAAGTGCGTCTCTTCTCCCAGCCTTCACCGAACATAGTAAGTTTCTTTGTGTTGTAGAGTATGTTTTCGTACAGAAGGCTCACGTTCATCTTTCCTTTCATCAGCGACACATATCCGCTGACGTCCATTTTGAACCTCGCGTTCTCATCATAACTTTCAGTCCTGTTTTTGCTCGATGCTGTCATGTTGAGCGTAAGTCCTAAATACTTGTTTATCTTGAAGTCGTTGTTGCTTCTGAACGTAAAAGTTCCGTGGTTAATCTTGTTCTCACCGCTGCGTGAATGTCTGTATAGATATGCAATGCTGGTATTTGTGTGCCAGAAGCTGAATATACGCCCTGTATAGTTCATCGTGAGCGACTGCTGCATGCTGTAGGCAGAGTTTTCAGGCCTGGTGTAATATACGCCCGGGCGGTTTTCGTCTTTATGCATGATTACGCTCACAATGTCGCTTCCGTAGCTCATGCTATATGAGAAAGATAAACGTCTGTTTAAAGAGAAATACAGTTCTACATCGTCATACACTTCCTTTTTAAGATCCGTGTTGCCTATGCTGTAGAGGTCGTCTCCCTGCCATGTCACGTTCGGAATACGGTAGCCGTAGTTGGGCAGATAGAACATGCGACGATAGCTGATGTTCAAATATCTCATCTTGTTTTCGTCGATGGTCCACTGTCCTGACAGAGAGGGGCATATTCCGTCCTGCCATCTCTCAAAGTTGTTTGAGCTGTCAAGATAATCCTTGTATTTCTCGTTCGTTCCGCTGTATCTCATCCCGAACTTCAAGAACAGCGACTTGCTCGGTATCAGGCTGTATTCAGCCCATGCAGAATAGTAATCCTGATTCAGACAAAACTTGCCGTCATCTATATATGACATCGTCTTTGTGCCGCGGTTGTTGTTCATGTTGGACATATAGTAATACTCAAGGCCGGCTGTCAGGTTCATCTTGTCATTAAACTTGAAATGGGCGTATGGTGATACAGTCACAAAGTCGATGTCATAGTTCTGCCTGGCATTATCAAACATCCCGTTTGTGTTGTATTCCTGACCGTTGTCATATTTGTTTTTTGAATAGTCTATACGCATGTTCAAGAAGTTTTCACCTCCGTTGCCCAGTCCCTTGCGGTATTGTGTGCCTATGCTGTATGCACGGCTGATTGGCTTTGCCTTTATATCAAGAGTGTCGTTTCCGCTTATGCTGTTCTTTGACGTTCTGTTCCAGCTTGCCGACACTCCGCCGTACAGGTCTATCCTGTCTGTCTTGTTGAAGGCGTATCTCAGAGACAGGTTGTCGCCGAAAATCCTGTATCTGGTTGTGTTGTGCTTATATGTGTAAGAGTCGTCGCTGCTGTTATATTCCTTTGTGAGGATGTCAGGATATTTCCCGTACTCAAAGGCAGTCAGATAGTTGTTAAGCGTAAATTTTCCCTTGGTGTAAAGCAGGTTCAGCCTTGGCGATTCGCCGTACAGATCCTCGGTGTTCATACCTCCGTATACGGTTGCCGAGCCTATGAGGCCTCCTTCTTGCCTAAGATGTATTTTCACCACTCCGCCCGTAGCCTTCTCGCCATACGAGCCGTCGGCAAACGGAATTATCTCAATGTCTTCAATCATTGAAGGCGGTATCGACTTGAGCTGGTCGAAACTTATCTTTCTGTCTTCCAGATAGATAAGGGTATTCTGCTTTCCGTTCAGGCTCAGACTGCTTTCCGTAACATCTATGCCGCGCACATATTTAAGAAAATCTTGTGTGCTCTTTCCCTTTGTCAGCGGATTTCCTTTCACTTTCACAATGGTTTCGCCCGTACGTTTCTGCCTGGTGTAGTTGGCCATCACGGTTATGCCTTCGAGCATCTCGGCAGAGTCGTCCATGCGTATATCCCCCAGGTCTGTATTGCCTTTCACGGTTATGTCGCTTATGTAGTCGGCAAGTCCGATATATGTTATCTTCAGCTCGTAATTGCCGTTGTCAAGGGCGCTGAACGAGAACACTCCATTGTCGTCAGCCACAGTCTGCCGTCTGAACGCACTGTCGCCAGCCATGGTTAAAGTTACACTTGCACGCATCACAGCCATGCCTTCTTTGTCTACAACACGGCCAGTCATGCCATACTTGTTTTCCTGAGCGCCCGAACCTACAGATATCAAGGCGAAAATTATAAAAAGCAGAAATCTCATATTATATATTTTTTTGTTTTACATAGCCCCATGCCCTTTTGAGTCAGAAAGGATATGGTTAAATATCTTAAGTCTTCGGTTATTAGACGTACACACATTGCCCTTTGTGACATCATAAACAACGTTTTTTCATGAAAAACTTGCAATGATGCCGGTTTGGCCTGCGCCGTAGTGGCGGCATATCATGCACTGCATGCTATGCCGCACTGCATCGAGTCGTATTGACGTTTGAGTTTAAATTTATTTCATTTATATTACACCACCCGAAAATCAAACTAATATTTACGGTTCATCAAGTTGATGTCATCCTGTATGTCCTTCACGATATTGTTGTCCAGGTCTATTCTCTTCTTCTGGTTCTTTCTTATTGTCCATCTGAACAATATATAAGGATGAAAGACGTCTTTCTTGTTTAAGATTGACATTTCATACTCTTTGTCGCGTACACGCATCTTCGACTTGAGGTCCTTTGTAAGAAACTCTGAACCAACCGACAGCGATATATTTGGCGTGATGTTATACGACACAAAGATATTGCTTGTCGTAGGCGTAAGGTTGTGCTGTGCCGACACGTTCGTGTACGTGTAATTGGTATAGGCCACAGATCCGTAAAAGCCCCATTTGCCTAAAGTCTGAAACAGAAAGAGGTTGCCCATAAAGCTCTTCTTGGCATCTTGTCCTGGATAATATTCTACAAAATGCGTCAGGGTCGTACCTACTGTGGTGTTTTTATATCTGTAGTTAAACAGGGCCGACAGATTGATATTTGAATAGTGGCCAAGGTTTTCAAATGTTGACGTATAGACACCGTTGTCGTCAACAAAACCTATATTTTCGTATCTGTCCGTTATATAGCAGTAGTTAAAATAGGCTCCTGCGTAAAATCCGTTTTTATAGTACGAGTATCTCAGCGAAACGCCGTGAGTTTCCTGTGGCTTTAGGTAAGGATTGCCAACGTTACGGCGAAGCGAGTCGGTCGACGTGTCATACGGATTCAGCATAGCCACGTCGGGCGCGGCGCTGTTCAGCGTATAGCCCAGTTGCAGGCTTCCTGCCTTTTTCATGTTCCATGTAAACGCTGACGACACATAAGGGCGATAATAATGGTCTGACACTCCGGCAGACTTACGCCAGATGCCCTCATATCCGAGCGAAACCATGTACATAAAATTCTTTATCATTCCGTTTGCCGATGCATACAGAAACTCGCTCCATTCATTATGACGGTAGACGGGAAGCATGCCGTATTTTTCGCTGAGCTTGTCGTTTATGTAAGTTGTCGCATTTCCAAACGTCAGCGATGTCTTGTCGTTTACATCCCATGTAAATTCGCTCGTCTGCGACACAGTGTTCTTGCGTGTGCTGAAGTCCGTCATGTCCTTCCATGTCTCTGCCGGATATATGTCGGTTGTGTTGTTTCTCAGATTATTATAATTATACGTGCCCGTAAGATAATTCTCAAGCATCATCTTGTCGTTTATCGTATGTCTGTAGAACAGAGTGCCTGAATATACCCTTGACAGACTTTTCGACTTATAGTCGGAAGTCATGACGTCATTGCCCGAATTTCCGTTAACAAGGTCGACGAACGTTCCGCTGCCCTCCGTCTCAGCGTGCGCGCTGTTGTTGTTTCCCTGAAAATAAGCTGCGAGATAGTCTTTTTCAGTCGGCTTGTATTTCAGCATCAAGGTATAGTCAAGCGTCTTGCTGCTTGACAGCGTCTTTTCGTTTATGTCCTTTATATAGCTGTTGCTTTTAGTCCAGATGCCGTTTTCTGATTTCTGGTCGTGTGTGTATTCAGGGCCGAAGTCGGCATAGACTGAAAATTTGCTGTTGCCAATCTCAATTTTTCCCCACGTTGAACCCCAATAGTGCGGAAAATCATTGCGCAGGCCATACTCGTAAAACTGATACAAGGTCTTTTGCGGTTTCAGGCGTATGTCCAATATCTTCTGCACGCCCTCACGCATATATTTCGCATTCACTACATCTTTTATCTCCACATAGTCAATCCTCTTCGGGTCTATTGTCGTAATTCCTGAATTAACTTTTATTCCGTCAACAAGCACCAGCAGCTGCTTTCCGTCCATTGACTTCACCGTCTCTGTTATATAATTACTGATAATGTCGGGTACTTCCTGCAACGCCTTATACGGATTTCCGCTTTCACGCGCTTTCTTAGACAGGTAATATATATGGCCTGTTGCCGTGGTCACTCGGGGACGTTCGGTAGTAACCAGCACTGAGTCGAGCTGAATGTCTTTCTCACGCAGCACAAAGTCTTCGCTCAAATCCTCGGTCAGGCTTATTTCTTTGTTTACCGATGAATATCCCAAGGCAGACAGCTCTATGTTATATGTATCAGGACTCAGGTTCTTTAAGGCAAATCTGCCTTTGGCGTCAGTAGACGCCAGCGCTACGATAGTGTCGTTCTTCAGCATCATTATCTGCACATCTTTAAGAGGCTCACCCTTTTCTGTATTAATCTTTCCTGAAAAGGAAATCTGTGAATAGGTGCAGACAATGGCGTTAAGAAATAAGAGTATTAACAAGAATCTTTTCATAATATTAATATGTTACGATTAACGATTTACTTTCTTAAAGTTTTATGGTTTTTATTTTTATTCGCATCTCCAGTCTTTTTGTGGCATCATCAATAACGTTTTACATGGCAACCTTGCAAGTTTGCCGGATCGCCCTGCGCCGTTACTTTCGCAAAACAACGGAAATTTTATAATAAAAACAAATTTTGGCAATTAAAAAAGTTCACAAAAAGTTCACAAGACTCTTTGCGAAAAGCTGCAAACTTCACAAAACTTCACAAACGTGTTTTTCATTAAATTTAGCTGTTCACAACAGTTCTACGGACGTACGTCTCATTAAGTTTCGTGCTGTAAAATCTTTTCACAAAGATTTCACAGCACGTATTTTCTTCATGACGTAAATCACTGTTTATAAAGACTTTATAAATTTGTCAAAGTCTCTCGACGAGCCGTCTTTGCCGGTTATTCTGTTATACATCCGTTTTCGTATGTTGGCAATGTCCTGAAGACTGCGGCCGGTAAGCATATTTATCTGCGAAGGTGCGAAGCCCAGCTTGACCAAGAGGCACAGCTCGTATTCGCTTTCACTCAAAACGGCCTTCAGCCGGCTTATTTCTTCGTAGCTGTCAAACAGGCTTATGAGCATTTTGCGCTCTTCTCCGCTCATCATCACGTGCTCCTTTTCGGCATGTCTACGTAAAATTCTTACGACAGGCTCGTCTGCAAACGGCGTCATTCGGGCTGCAATGTCCTTGTTTTTCTCATATTCGGCTTTCTCTTTTTGCAGCCTTTTTATCTCTTCCTCCTTCTCCTTAATCAGACTTTCCATCCGTGTCTGTCTGTTTTCGGTCAGTATGTCCAGCTCGCGCCTTGCCTTCTTCAGTTCGCTTATGCTGCGTTTATATTCTTTTATCTCGTTAACTCTTGCCCTGCGTTTCCTTATTATATATGTTCTCACGGCCAGTGCCCCGCCAATGGCTGCTGCCATGATAGCCATAATTATGATTATGCTGATATATTTTGTCCGCAATGCGTCTTTCTCAGCCTCTTCAGCAGTCTGCCTGTATCTGTTATAGTTATACATGGCCTGCATCTGCTGGAGATGTTCGGTTGACATCTGGGCATACGCAGAATCTGTCATCATACGGGCTAAGTCTGCATATTTTGCAACAGAATCAGGACGATGAAGTTTTTTGTATAGTTCAGTCAATCCTTTATAAGTAAAGATATAATCACTTGGATAACTTTTTGTTGTATTCAGACATTTATTAAAATAAAATATTGCAGAATCAATGCAATTATTATAGAGGTAATAATATCCTTTTATTGAGTAAAAGATTTCACGTCCATTCTTTATATTTCCATATTTGTCAAACAGACCAGATTCTTTTTCATAAATATTTAAATATTTACTAGATTTTTCAATCAGATTATATTTTGCGAGTGTTGTAATCAATGGGCCTAATGATATAGCAGCCATTTTGTCGGCTCCATTTTTCTTGTACATAGTGTAAAGTTTTTCTCTTATTGAGATGGCAGAGTCTATGTTGCCTTTAAGTTTATATATATTGGCTTTCTGCTCGTATGTAATAATCGCATTTAAAGTGTCTTTTGCCTTCATAGCGTATTTTAACGCCAGGCTATTTTCGTGGAAGGCATCGCTGAAGGCACGCTGGCTTTTGAAAATCTCTGCCGACCATACGTGTATTCTGTGCAGTGTAAGAAAGTCGCAGCTGCTGTCAGTGGTGTCTGCCTTTGCTGCCGCTTCATGAAAATACTGCAATGCCGTGGGGGCATCCTGACTTCTTTGATATGCGCTTCCAAGGATATAGTATGCGAGCATACGTTCGTTAGAATCTCCGTGCTTGTCAAAATAGTCGGCAATGTATTTCAACGAATCGGTGCTCATGGGCATTGCGAGCTTGTTTCTTACTTTAGCCTTTAGCAGCAACAGCTTCATGTGCCGGCTTTTGTTCATTGTGCTTTCTCCCTCCAGACTGTCAATAAGCGTCATCGCCCTTTGCGGTGCCGCCTCGCTCAGACTGTCTGCCACAGCAATATCTCTGTCTGCCGCCTGCTGTCCGCAAGACACAACAGATAATAGTGTTGGTACTATAGATACGGCCAATAAAAGGCCGCCCGTTATGTTGGTTATAATTCTTTTCATCGTTTTAAATGGTATTCGAGATGCAAAGATAGTGTATTTTTAGGAGTTAAAGGAGTTAGAGTAGTTAAAGGAGTTAAAGTCAAATGTCTTGTTGGGCATAATTTACTACTGGGCATTTGGATTTTTCGTTTTTCACTTTTCATTTTTCACTTAACTGCCTGTGCAATCGATATGAATCAACAAAGCTAATGTGCCGGCTGATTTGCAATCTGCCGGAATTAAGTATAAGGATTTTAATCCGCTTGCTTCCTATTTTTGATTAATAGGTATGAATTTCGGATCACAGATCCTGATACTTAATGCTGTCGGATAACATATCCGACAGAACAATAGTCTTGTTGCTTCTTGACGTTCCAAGCCGCAAATTCTTTGGATTGCCTTTAATCAGCAGTTCTTGCTTTAAGTAAAAACTTAGGACAAAATATTTTTTCAATCTGGAAAATCAAAAGATAACGGATGTTAATTATTCGGTGCAAAAATGCTAAATGGTTAACATACGTTTGCTTATCAGGATGGATAACGAGGCAAAAAACATGGATTTTGAGCCGTAAAAGCATGGTTTTAGAGTGATTAAAGGATGCTTTTGAGAGTATAAGTCGGCCACTTTTGGAGCGTAAACGGCAGAGTAATATTTTTTAACTATTGAAGTTTTGAACCTGAAACGGCATAAGACGTTGAATGATAGTGACTTAACCATAACGCCTGATTTTTGCCGTTTTTCACGCCAAATCACAGCATTGCGATGAACATCGCTATTCTGAGAGCGTCAAACGGACGGAAAATGTCAGAAATATTTACAAATAAAGAAACGTTATTAAGTGAAAAACGAAAAGGGAAAAAGTGAAAAATCCGATACTCTTGAGGATTTTTGTTTGGGATTAAAGTGGTTAAAGCCAAATCTGTCATTAGACAGCACATTGCTTTAGCAATTTAGTGCTTTTATGCTTTGAGCCGTATTTTTGTTTTCTATTGGCGCAAGGAGCTAAGAGAAATTAAAAATTAAAAATTAAAGATGAAAAACGCCTGACGGAAGTGAAGAGAAGGCGCAAAAGCGCAACTAAAAATGAAAACTTAAAAATTAAAAGTTAAAAATTAAAAATGAAAGACGCCTGTCGGAAGTGAAGAGAAGGCGCAAAAGTGCAACTAAAAATGAAAACTTAAAAATTAAAAGTTCCGTAAGCATCCGTATTAAATTGGTAAATTGTTATTCGTCTTTAAGAATAAAAAAAGCAGGATGATTTAAGAGTTGGAAGCTGTAGGGCGTCTGAGGCCATGTATCTATTCGTGAAATAAAAGCGGACAGGCATCGGCTAAATGCAGCCTGACGCCTGTCCGTATTATCTGTAGTTGTTATGCCTATTTAATAAAAAACATTGTTCATTTAAGCGATGTCGCATATTGATTGACGCGTACATCAGGCCTGAGTATCCGGTCAGTATTGTCTCAGGGCCGACAGCAGTTCGTTGTTTTCGCTCTTGCTGCCTATGGTTATGCGCAGGCAGTTGTTGCAAAGATGCACGTTGGCTCTGTTTCTTACAATCACGCCATTGCTTTTAAGATAGTCGTAAATGGCCTGCGCATCGTTCATCTTGGCAAGGAAGAAGTTGGCATCAGTAGGGTATATCCGTTCGCAGAAGGGCAGCAGTCTGAACGCCTCAATCATTCTGCCCCTTTCAAGCAGTATGGTCTTCACCCATTTGTCGACCTCGTAAGGCTCTTTAAGTGCTTCGATGGCCTGCCTCTGCGTCAGTGTGCTTATGTTGTAAGGATGTTTCACCTTGTTGAAGATGTCTATTATATCCTTTTGCGCAAAAGCCATGCCGAGCCTTATGGCGGCACATCCCCATGCGTTGCTGAAGGTGTTGAGCACAACAAGGTTAGGATACTTGGCAATATCGAGCCGCAGCGGCCGCTCTGAAGAGAAATCAGAGTAAGCCTCGTCGACCACTACAATGCCCTGAAACTCGTTTATCACTTTGACAACCTCATCGCGCATGATGTTGTTGCCGGTAGGATTGTTGGGCGAGCATATCCATATAAGCTTAGTGGTGTCGCTGCATGCATGGAGCAGCCTGCCGGCTGTAGTCTGATAATTTTGGTCAAGCTCAACCGTGCGGTATTCAACATCGTTGATGTCGGCGCAGACTTTATACATGCCGTATGTAGGTTCTATGGCCACAACGTTGTCTCTGCCAGGGCATGTAAAGCAGCGATAGAGCAAGTCGATGGCCTCGTCGGAGCCGTTGCCGAGAAAAATCTGCTCGGGCCTTACGCCTTTTATTTTAGACAGTCGGGCTTTGACTTCGGACTGCTGCGGATCGGGATATCTGTTGTAAGGCGAATTATAAGGATTTTCGTTGGCATCGAGAAATACCTTTGCTGCTGTTGCGCCGCATTCGTTGTGTGCGCTGCTGTAAGGTTTCAGGTTCCATATATTTGGCCGAGTTAATTCTTTTAATGGCTTCATGGCTAATTTTGTATTATGTTCTTTATTATTATTGTGACGACATCATGTGTGCGTTTGTTTGAGCTTATCCTGATGTCTGATAGGTCAGGCAGATTTATAGTATCGCCAAACAGGCGGCTTTAGACAATGCTGCAACTCACAATATAATTTATAAATTAATTAAAAATACATGGCAAAATTACTTCTTTTTAAGCATATCTGCAAAAATCGTTGTACTTTTGTATCCGATTTGCTGCAGATTGAATTTTATCTGCGTTTTTATTATGAAAATATGTACCAACCGTTAAGATTATTACTGACAGCCTTGCTTGTGGCGGTGATGCTATCGTGCGCAGAAAAGAAGAAAGAACCCCTTGTTACGCCATGGGGCGAGGTGCAGACAGACACAATATTGCCTAATGACAACTTTACAGTAAGCGACATTGTCGGCAACGGTGAACTTATAGCACTGACGCTGACCGGTCCGGAGACATACTATGATTATCGTGGCAGAGGTATGGGCGCGCAATATCTTTTGTGTGAGAAGTTTGCACAAAAGCTTGGAGTGTCGCTGAGAGTTGAGGTGTGTAAGGATACGGCAGAGATGGTTAAGCGTCTGCTTGCTGGCGACGCAGACCTTATAGCTTTTCCATTGCCTAAGAAGCTGGCACAGAAAAACAGGCTTATTGCCTGTGGCGCCGGTGTTGACTCTCTCGGTGTTCAGTGGGCGGTAGACACGGGAAACAAGGAACTGGCAGACAGTCTGAACAGCTGGTACAAGCCAAACATGCTTGCCGACATAAAGAAGGAAGAAAGCTATCTGCTGTCGTCAAAAAGCGTAAAGCGACATGTATATGCCCCCTTCCTTAACAGGGCCGGCGGCGTGATATCTCATTATGACCCGTTGTTCAAGAAATATGCTCCTGTTGCAAGATGGGACTGGCGCCTTATGGCAGCACAGTGTTATCAGGAGTCGTGCTTCGATCCTCAGGCCAGGTCGTGGGCCGGTGCCCGCGGACTGATGCAGATAATGCCTGGTACGGCTTCGCATCTCGGACTGGCAATGTCGGATATTCATGATCCGGAGAAAAACATAAGTGCGGCAGCGCGCTATATAAGCGAGCTAAACGGATATTTCAGAAATATCCCGAGCGCAGCAGAGCGGCAGCTGTTTGTACTGGCTTCATATAACGGCGGATATTTCCATGTTCAGGATGCTATGGCTCTTGCACGCAAGAACGGGAAGAGTCCTCACAGATGGCGCGACGTGGCGTATTATATTCTGGCCCTCGAGCAGCCACAGTATTATAACGATCCTGTGGTGAAGCATGGATATATGCGAGGCTCGGAGACAGTTGATTATGTCGACCGCATCCGCCAGCGTTATGCACAGTATAGAGGAGTGCCTTATGGAGGAGCTTCTGTCAAGGGGTGGAGTGGCGGATCTTCGGCTCCGTCATTCAGTCCGATGACTCCGCGTAAGGCAAAGAAACGCCATCGGTTTCATATCTGATGCAGTAGAAGTGAAGCAATGTTAAGTCGTAATTATACGGCAAAGGCAAGCCTTTGCCTGTTTTTTTGCCGAAAACAGTTATCAGACAGCATGCGGATCAATGACTGATTGGGGTTAAATCCAGTGTGAGGATATCTATGGCTGAAAGTCTGATTTACTGATATCTGCTGTTATCAGAATGGTTTCATGATATCTGTAAATCCTTGGGAATGAGAGATAATGGCTCTATAAGAATTTGTGTGACAAATGACGCCTATGATTATTTGTCTGCAAGTGATAAAGCTAGTCAATCATATAGCCTGCAATAAATATATTTCATCTACGGTTCAGTAGCTGTCTTGTGTCAGCAATTTTCCGTCCTTGTACGCCCTTATACATCCTTCAGCGTCGTTAGACAATGTTATTGTGCCTCCGAGCCATTCGGTAAACGGCAGTTCTTCTGTGAGCGGGTAATAGTTTTTTACAATGCTGCCTTCAATCTCGATGGCATATTGTATAAATTCCTTGCTGCCGAATATAATTCTGTTTGCTGCTATTCGCCTTGGCATATATGTAAGGGTGTAAATTGTTTTGTTCAACAATTATTGTGCTTTAAGCTTTTGCGGTGTAGGTGCAATGCGTCTCATTTGCACAGGCTCGTTGGAAATTGAGCGTACAGGGATTGCCGGTTGGTTGGCCGGCTGTTTCGGCTTGCTTACAGAGTCAGCGCGTTTTACCGTATTAGTTCCATTTACTCTTTTTAGAGTGTCTCTGTCTGTTACGCTATTATTGCTTGTGCTTTGCGGTTTAGTGCGTCCGTTGTTACGCATGCGTATGAGTCTTATTCTGTCTATAGCCAATAGGTTAAGGGCATTTTTGTTCTGATCAGATAAAGATTTGTTCAGATACACAAATCCCCTTATGGCTTTAATTCCGTTATTCTCAGTATCAGCAATGCTGATGCTGTAATTGTTGTTTGATGACAGATGAATAACGCTACTTGCTATGCTGTCGTTCTTGAACTGTACGGCAAGCATGGCAACTCCGTCTCTGACACCTTCTTTGAAGATAAAGTTGCTGTTGAAGCTGAAAATGAGCTTGTCGCCTTCATGATACGTGCTGTCTGCCGTAATCTCGAACGACATAGTGTTGTAGGGAGCGTTAGGTATCAGAACGCACGACGACACACCTCTCCACATGTTAGATGTGTCTTTTACAGATGTAAGGTCTCCATATTTGCTTATGTCGTTAGCTGACGCTCCTAGTGCCAGGGCTTCATCGCTTAGGCGTTTAGACAGATTTTCGTATATTTTGTGCAGTCTGTCAGCATGCCGTACATAATAGACAAGCGAAGAATCGAACTCGGCCTGAGTTATTCCGTATTTCTTTAATACAGCCTGACGGTATAATGTCACTTCATACTTTTTCTCGTCTGAACCGTCATTGTTGACCATTGCATCCGCTAAATGGTAATCATACAATATATCCTCGAACTCGTCTGGCTGAAGGTATTTCCCAGGTACTTGAGGCTTGCATGAAAAAATTATCAGCAAGAGAGATATCAGCAGGAAACTTGTATTGATTTTCATTTTCGGCTAAATGATATTTGTGAGAGTTCTGTACGGCAAAACAGCAGAAGTAGAATTACGCCAACGCTGATGCAGGCGTCTGCAAAGTTAAAGACAGGACTGAAAAAGATAAATTCGTCTCCACCCCAAAATGGAACCCATTTGGGCCATGTCGTTACTATCAGGGGGAAATAGAACATATCAACCACCTTACCCATAAGGAATGGAGCATAGCCATGACCAAACGGTACCATGTATGATACATAATAGGGTGACGAGGCGTTGAATATCAGCCCATAAAACATGCAGTCGATAAGATTGCCTATGGCACCGGCAAGCACCAATACCAAGCAGGCAAGATAAAATGTCCTGACATTCTTTTTTATCTGCCTGTAGATGTAGACGCCCAATACGCTAATTGCTACAATACGAAAAAGGCTGAGAACCAATTTGTTTATTATAGTCATCCCATAAGCCATACCGTTGTTTTCGATAAAGCTTATATAAAACCAATCAGTAATCCTGATGCTTTCATGCAGGCACATACTGGTTTTGACCTCAATTTTGATTATTTGGTCAATAACGAGAAGTATAATAACTGCAAATATGGCTATCAGCCCTTTTCTCTTATGTGTACTAATACTTTTCATTTAGTGATTTCTGGCATTCTTTGATGCAACGCTTAACGTCGCATGAGGAACGGCACGCAGGCGTTCTTTCGGTATAAGTTCGCCTGTTATACGGTCTATGCCATACGTTTTATTTTCTATTCTTATCAGTGCTGCTTCAAGTCCCTGGATGAACTTCTGCAGGCGACTGGCTTGCTGAATAAGCTCTTCCTTGGTCTGTGTGGCACTTCCTTCTTCCAATATCTTGTAAGTAGGAGATGTGTCCTCAACGTCATTACCGTCGGCATTCATCAGCGTTTTCATCATTTTGCTGTAGTCGCGGCGTGCCAATTTGAGCTTATCGTTAATTATGCTTCTGAACTCTTCGAGCTCTTCATCGCTATAACGTGTCTTTTCTGCCATAATATATAAATTTTAAAGTTAATATTTGAGGTTAAACTTTCTCAACCTTGATGTTTGCGTCAAAGTCATCGAAGTTAGTGTTCACACCGTCATTATCAGCCAATGTTATTGAATCGGCCAGTACTTGTCCCTTGATGTAGTCGGCAAAAGCCTTGACTGCTGTCTCGATTTGGGCGTTTGGAGCAATAGTGACGTTAATTCTGTCAGTTATCTCCAAACCGCAGTCTTTGCGCAAGTTCTGAATGCGGTTGATCAGTTCGCGGGCCATACCCTCGTTCTTAAGCTCTTCGTTAAGTTCTATTTCAAGAGCTACAGTGAGGTTGCCTTCGTTTGCGACAAGCCATCCCGGAATGTCTTCACTTATTATCTCAACGTCAGTAGCTTCAACAACAACCTCCTGCTCGTCGACATTTAATGTGATTTTTCCTTCTTTCTCAAGAGATAAAATTTCTTCCTGGCTCAGATCTCCCATTTGGGCTGCAATGCCTTTCATGAGCTTACCGAACTTCTTTCCCATTGTACGGAAGTTGCACTTAACTTTCTTGACCAGAACGTCTGAGCTTTCTACAAACTTAAGTTCTTTTACGTTTACCTCATTGATTACAAGGTCTTTAATTGCCTCGATGTGTCTTCTTTGACTTTCATCTGTTGCAGGTATCATTACAGACTGTAGCGGCTGGCGAACCTTTATGTTGACCTTACGACGGAGAGCCAAAACCATAGAGGTTATCTTTTGTGCCATCTCCATTCTAGCCTCGAGGTCTTTGTCAATAAGACTTTCGTCAGCAACAGGGAAGTCTGTAAGATGTACTGACTCGGCTTTATCACGTCCGGTAGCATTCTCGAGATCTTTAAACAGCTGGTCTGAGTAGAATGGTGAGAACGGTGCCAAAAGCTTGGCTATTGTTTCCAGACAGGTATATAATGTCTGGTAAGCAGACAGCTTGTCGCTGTCCATCTCCTTGCCCCAGAAACGTTTGCGGTTAAGACGAACATACCAGTTGCTCAAATCATCATTTACGAACTCGTCAATCATACGGCCTGCCTTTGTAGGCTCGTAGTCTGCCAATGAGGCGTCTACGCCTTTTATGAGAGAGTTGAGCTCAGACAATATCCAACGGTCTATCTCCGGACGTTCTGCAACCGGAATTTCTGCCTGTGAATAGTCGAAGCCGTCAACGTTGGCATACAGGCTGAAGAATGAATATGTGTTATATAATGTTCCGAAGAACTTTCTGCGCACTTCGTCAACGCCATTGGGATCGAACTTAAGGTTGTCCCATGGAGCTGAATTGGTCAGCATATAGAAACGTACTGCATCAGTGCCATATTTCTCGAGTGTTTCAAATGGGTCAACAGCATTACCGAGACGCTTGCTCATCTTGTTGCCCTTAGCGTCAAGCACAAGACCGCTTGAGATAACGTTCTTAAATGCAACGTTGTCAAACACCATAGTAGCTATTGCGTGCAGAGTGAAGAACCATCCACGTGTCTGGTCTACACCTTCATTGATAAAGTCGGCAGGGAATGCCAGATTCTTGTCTATCATGTCTGCGTTTTCAAACGGATAGTGAATCTGTGCATAAGGCATACTTCCTGAGTCAAACCAAACGTCTATAAGGTCGGTTTCGCGCTTCATAGGCTTGTTGGTCTTACTGCAAAGTATAATGTTGTCGACATAAGGCCTGTGCATGTCTATCTTGTCATAGTTGTCCTGTGAATAATCACCGGGCACAAAACCTTTGTCCTTTAACGGGTTGCTTGCCATGAATCCTGCTGCAACGCTCTTTTCTATTTCGTCATAAAGCTCCTGCAATGAGCCTATGCATATCTCGTTTCCGTCCTCATCGCGCCATATTGGGAGCGGAGTACCCCAGAAACGGCTGCGGCTCAGGTTCCAGTCGTTAAGGTTCTCAAGCCAGTTGCCGAAACGTCCTGTACCGGTGCTTTCTGGTTTCCAGTTGATAGTCTTGTTCTTTTCAACCATGCTCTCCTTGCATGCAGTTGAACGTATGAACCAGCTGTCAAGAGGATAATACAGCACGGGTTTGTCTGTACGCCAGCAATGCGGATAGCTGTGTACGTGCTTTTCTATCTTAAACGCCTTGTTTGCAGCCTTTAAGTCCATACAGATAGATATGTCGAGAGTCTCGTCTTTATCTGTAAGATTCTCGTCATAAGCATTCTTTACGTATCTTCCGGCGTATTTGCTCCATGCATCCTTGTTGACAAATTTCTCAACGAAGTCTGTGTCTAAGTCGTCAATAACGTAGTATTTGCCTTCGAGGTCTACGATAGGGCGATGTTCGCCTTTCTTTGTTATTAGCACTATTGGCGGCACACCGGCTTTTTTAGCTACATTAGCATCGTCGGCACCAAAGTTAGGAGCGATATGAACGATACCTGTACCGTCTTCAGTTGTTACGTAGTCACCAGGGATTACACGGAATGCACCATCAGTCATAGGCTTGATCATGGGCAGAAGCTGTTCGTATTTCATGCCGACAAGATCAGATCCTTTATAATGTGCAACTATCTTATAAGGTATAACTTTGTCACCTTTTTTGTAGCTTGCTAAATCGTTGTTCTCGTTCTTTGTATTGAAGTATGAAGGAACAAGAACCTCTGCCAATACAACTGTTTCCGGTTCACCTGTGTATCCGTTGTATGTCTGTACGGCAACGTAGTCGATATTCGGGCCTACGCACAATGCTGAGTTTGCGGCAAGTGTCCATGGAGTAGTAGTCCATGCCAAGAAATACGGCTTACCCCATTCTGTCATTTCAGGCTTCGGGTCAATGATAGCAAACTGAGCTGTTACTGTGGTGTCCTTAACATCGCGGTAGCATCCTGGCTGATTGAGCTCGTGACTTGACAGACCGGTGCCCGCAGCCGGTGAATAAGGCTGGATGGTGTATCCCTTATATAGAAGGTCTTTGTCATAAAGCTGTTTCAGAAGCCACCAAAGAGTTTCTATATATTTGTTGTCGTATGTGATATAAGGATTGTCAAGGTCAACCCAATAACCCATCTTCTCTGTAAGTTCTCTCCATTCTGCCGTGAACTTCATGACGTTCTCACGGCATTTCTTGTTGTAATCTTCAACAGAGATGTATTTCTCAGATTCCTTGTTGTCGATGTCTGCTTTGGTTATGCCAAGTTCTTTTTCAACTCCAAGCTCTACAGGAAGTCCGTGGGTGTCCCATCCGGCCTTGCGGTGAACCTGAAATCCTTTCATGGTCTTATAGCGGTTGAAAGTGTCCTTTATCGTACGTGCAAGGACATGATGTATACCCGGATGTCCGTTTGCCGAAGGGGGACCTTCAAAGAATACAAATTGTGGACATCCCTCACGCTCTGTTATAGATTTTTGAAATACGTTATTCTTGTTCCAACTATCAAGCACAACCTTGTTCGTTTCTGTCAGATTCAGACCGTTGTGCTCGGCAAATTTTTTGGCCATATTGATTCTGTTATATAGTTTACTATTTGAGGCGCAAAGTTATATAAAAAAATTGTCATAACAAAGAATTATTTTAAAGTTTCATTTTATTTATAGTGCTTTTATACAAGATTTTAATATAGCATTTTGTCAACTTAAAGAATTTTTCTTGTTACATTTGCACTTGATTATAGTCTTCTTGAATTGATTGACTAATTGGCATTGTGCCGTGTGGTAAATATAATTAAGATTAAAGATGATTAGTAGAAGATTGATTTCAGTAATACTGATGACTTTGTGTCCGACTTTGTTTTGGGCTCAGACAGAGTTTGTTAAAGACTGTGGGCAGAAAGCTTTTCCGATGAAGGTTCCTGCCGGAAATTACAGCGGGATAACACCTGTGGGCGGCAATGAATATGCTGTCGTTTCGGATAAGTCTGCAACAGACGGATTCTTTGTATTTCGAATAGATGTTGATTCTGTATCGGGAGAAATTAAGGATGTTACGAATTTGGGCTTCAAAGGCGACTCTTTAAGTAATGCTGACTGTGAGGCTATTGCGTATGTTCCTTCAACGGGAACGTTTTTCATTAGCAGAGAGTCTGATAATGTTATTGGTGAATATACGGCTGATGGCAAGGCTACAGGCCGCAGTCTGAATATTCCGGATGATTATAAAAAATGTGTAGGCAACTATGGCTTTGAGTCTTTGGCGTATGATGAGGAGGCACACTTGTTTTGGACCATAAATGAGAGCACAATGAATGGTGACGGTGAGTGTGCCACTTCGCTGAATAAGGTACGTAACGTGTTGAGACTTCAGGCGTTTGATGAAAAACTTCAGCCGGTGAAGCAGTACGCTTATCGTATGGATGAACCTATGGCAAATAAAAAATCGAGCAATTATGCAATGGGAGTAAGTGAATTGACAGCACTTGGTGACGGACGCCTGTTGGTACTTGAGCGTGAATTTTTTGTTCCAATGTTAAAGATTGGGGCTTTTGCTCAATGTAAATTATATGAGATTGTTCCTGAAGATGCAGAACCATTGTCCTCGGGAGAAGCGATTGGGGCTGATACAAAGTTCCTGAACAAACGGCTGGTATATTCCTTCGTTACCCGCCTTTCTCTCTTAGACTGGTCAGTTGCTAATTATGAAGGAATGTGCTTAGGTCCTAAGTTGGCTGATGGCAGCAGGACACTTATCCTCGTCAGTGATTCGCAGGACAATTATGGAGGTGTCCTGAAAGACTGGTTTAAGACTATAGTAATACGTTGACGGGTAGGGCGCTTTTATGAACGTTATTTAGAAAACTTTTTGATTTTGACGCATTCAGACTTGCCATGTTCCGAATTTTTTGTGTTTGCCTTCAGAAAAAGAATAAAATGACACGTAAAATGCAATGCATTGTCTGTCAGTGTCTTATGCTGTTCTGTTGCAGTAAACGTATTCTCCGATAGCCAGAATGTTATGATTTTCTGGAGCAAAACCTATGGTTTTAAACGTGAAAAGCATAGGTTTGGCTTATTAATTGCATAGGTTTTGTCGCGTTAAAGTGCCTGTTTCGATGATATTTTCAGGCTTATTTGTCAATAAATGCATGGATTTAGGCAGGTTTACGCTAAAATTTCTCTCATTTTTATAATGATTAAATTCTATTTTAGAGAAAACTTTGAACATAAATTAGTAATATTTATTGACATTATTTCTTTGTCGTCCTTTATTTAGACAGCTACGTTTTTTATCCAATATTATGGTTTGCAGGTGCGCATGATGACTTGTATATTTAAGTAAAATCATTTTCATTATAACGCATATTGTTCTAATTATACAAGTTTATTTATTCTTTTCCGGCCGTCTCGGTATAAGCTTTTTTGACATAGCCTGCTGAGCATATGAAAAATCAAATGCCAATATGTTCAAAATTAAACAGCAACTCAGCTAAATCTTAATATAAGATTTCTGTTTAATCTTGTTCGTATCCAATGGTCAGTTTGCGCAAGTCGTAGTAACTTCCGTTATAAATATTGAAATCAACATATCCTTTTATGCCCGGCAGACGTCCGGCGTCAGTATGCTGCCAAAATTTCCATTCGCCCGTATATTCAATTTTGTCGACATAATAATGCGCAATCCAGTAAGGGTAGTCGTTGAATACCGGTTCATTGAGATATGTCGTCTTAAATTTATAATATGTGTAAATAATCGGCTTGACATGGTATTTGTCTTCAACAATGTGAAGCCATGTAAGTACATCGCGCTGAAAATCCTCAAGGCTTACATCCTTTGGCTTGTGCTCAATGTCTAATACGGGAGGAAGGTCTCCGTCTTGCAGATATACATTGTTTAAAAAGAAATATGCCTGTGAGCGTGCTGAAGACTTGTTGCTCCAAAAATGATATGCTCCGCGTATGAAGCCATATTCTTTGGCCTGTCTGAAGTTTTCTTTGAATTTCGGGTCAATGCGGTCTGTGCCTTCTGTTGCTTTTATCAATATAAATCGTATCGGGCACTTCTCAATCATTGCATTCTGCAAAAGTTCCCAGTCAATGTCTCCCTGATAATGACTGATGTCAATACCTCTGATTTCGTACCCCTCGGGATATTTCGCATCACCGTATATGGCTCTCCATCTGAACCCGAATGGCCCGACAAAAAAGTAATAGAAAAAACATACGTATAATGCTACGACGCCAAGTCCGCCCAGCCACCATGCCCATCTGGGATATCTGTGAAAAAATGATGCCCTGGTATGAGAACGCCTTTTTTTGCCACATCTGTTAGTTGATGTAGTGTGCCGATTGTAGGTGTTTTTGTTTCTTGTACCAGTCATCATCTAAAAATAAAAAGAATGTGTAAAGGCCATGCCTTGTCAGCATTTACAGGCAAAACCGACCTTTACACATCTTTTTCGTATTATTGTAATATTATTCTTGTTCTAACTCAAGAGTCTTTGTTGTGCAGTCGCAAACTTCAGAAGGACCCCAATACTGGATAGGACCAGGATATATGAAGCTTGTCTCGCGTGCCCATTTGTCACGTATCTTCTCGAATGCCTTGAACGGTTTGCCGTCAAGTTCAACGAGAGCTTTGCGGATTACAGGCTTCATCTCGCCATTTCTGCGCTCCATGTTCATCATCATGGTGATTGGCACACCTCCGGCTCTCCACTCGTTTGTGGGCTTTGTTGTGTTCTTGATTATAGCCATGTATCCTGTCTTTCCGTTTGCAATCAGCTGAGCAGCGCTTGTTCCGAGTGCATAGCAGTAATTTGTGTCATAGTTAGAAGGAGCTGCGCAACGTCCCTCGTATCCGAAGAAGTGGTGCAGACATGCGAATTTGCCCTTGTATTTACCTTCTTCTTTCCACTGCTCAAGTTTTGCGTCGCACATATCAGAAAGAAGTCTTTCTGTTTCTATGAGAGAAACTTGAACGTTTCCGTGAGGATCACGGTCGAGTGAAAGTTGGCGGGCAACGTTAGCAGGCAGTGTGGCAAATGTCTGCTTGTTCTCTTCGCTCAGGTGAGCGAGTATGTATTCGCGTTGTGCCTCTTCGTCAAGTCCTTTGTAGTCATTGCCGTGAGCAGCCAAGAGGTCGTTCAGCTCTTCGATAAGTTTTCCGATTGAAGGAATAAATTCGATAAGACCTTCAGGTATGAGGATAACTCCGAAGTTGAGGCCTTGCTCTGCACGGTAGGCTATTACATTACAGATATTCTCAACAATTTGGTTAAGAGTCATGTTCTTAGCCTTAACCTCTTCAGAGATGATACAGATGTTAGGCTGGCACTGCAGGGCGCATTCCAGTGCAATGTGGCTAGCAGAACGTCCCATCAGTTTAATGAAGTGCCAATATTTCTTAGACGAATTACAGTCGCGCTCGATATTTCCGATAAGTTCAGAGTAAGTCTTTGTTGCGGTGTCAAAACCGAATGATGTTTCAATCTGGTCATTCTTCAAGTCACCGTCAATGGTCTTGGGGCATCCTATAACCTGTACGCCATATTTCTTTGCTGCATAATATTCGGCAAGGACACATGCATTTGTGTTAGAGTCGTCACCGCCAATTATAACAAGAGCTTTAATGTTGAGTTCGCGTACAATTTCAAGACCTTTTTCAAATTGCTCAATCTTTTCAAGCTTGGTGCGGCCTGAACCGATCATATCGAAACCGCCAGTGTTGCGATAATCGTTGATATAGTCTTCTGTGATTTCAATATACTTGTGGTCAACTAATCCGCCAGGGCCGAGGATGAATCCGTACAGCTTGTTGTTGGGGTTGAGACGCTTGATAGTGTCAAACAGACCTGTTATGACGTTGTGTCCGCCGGGAGCCTGACCTCCACTAAGAATAACGCCCACATTCATTTCGCAAGTCTGTGTCTCGTTGCTGGGTTCAAATTCCACAACCGGCATACCGTAAGTGTTGGGGAATAATTTTTTGATGTCTTCCTGATCGTCCACACTTTGTGTTGGAGCACCCTCTTTTACTTTTACAGAACCTTGAAGTGATGTCGGCAATTTTGGTGCGTAGTCAATTCTGGCTTTCTGTAATGCACTTTTTTCCATAATACCAAAATTAAATTAATATAGTTAGTTATAAATATAGCTTTTAGACCTGTGCAAATTTACGAATTTTTGTCAATATAGAAAAATAAATAAAATATTTTGAATAAAATAATGTTTTTTTTCATTAAACGGCTTGTGATTATTAATTTATTTATTACATTTGTTGTGTAAAGTTTTAGATAAACATAAAAAATAAGAATAATATGGCAAGCAAAAGAAATTTAAAGAAAATGATTAATTATATCTGTAGTGATGTTTTTTCTGAGTGTATGGCAGCATCATTATATAGTGGTAAGAAGGATACGGAAGACGTTAAGGCGATATTGTCGTCAATCTTAATAGTACACGACAATTCTATTAGAAGAGTTTCGCATCCGGAACCAGGAATGTCAAAGAAATCATATTATAAAGATCTAAAGGACAAATTTAATGCTCAGATTTGCGAAATTGTTGATCATATAGTTAACATCTAAATAATTTATTCACGTCATGCTGCAAACACTTTGCAAGTGGCTTTTGTATAAAAAAGGTGGTTGGAAGAAAGATGTTACCGTGTCTCATCCGGATAAGTATATTATCTGTCTGGCGCCTCATACCAGTAATTGGGACTTTGTAATAGGACAGCTATACATGAGAGCCGAAGGCCTGAGAATTAATTTCATGATGAAAAAGGAATGGTTCGTATGGCCTCTCGGGTTTTTCTTTAAGAAAATAGGAGGTATACCGGTCAGTAGGTCTAAGCATACAAAGATGACCGACCAGTTGGCTGACGCCGCAAAGTCTAGAGACACATTCTATCTTTGTATAACGCCGGAAGGAACGAGATCTCGCAATCCTAATTGGAAAAAAGGTTTTTATTATATTGCTTTGAAGGCAGGTATACCAATACTGTTATATGGATTGGACTACAAAAGACATCTCATTCAATGTAATAAAAGTTTTGTTCCGTCAGGGGATATTGATGTGGATATGAAAATAATAAAAGACTATTTCAAGGAATATTCAGGATTACATCCGGATTTGTTTACTACTGGAGACTGATTTATGCAAAAGAAATTTTTTTTGTTCTTATTTAGTATACTCCTTGTCTCATGCGGGACACATCGTAAAATAGTGTCTTCACAAGGCAAGAAGGACAAAAAGGAGACTTCAGAAAAGAAAAGAGAAATAAAGGAGGATATCGAGTACAAGGGAATACCATGGGTTTATAATGGTTCGAGACCGATAAGTATAACAAAGGGACTGCAAAATCGACATCTCTCTGTTTATGCCAGCCATGGCAGATATTATAATAAGAATAAAAATAGGTGGCAATGGCAGAGGCCAAACCTATTCTGCACGAATGAGGATCTGTACACACAAACAATAGTTGTGCCGTATTTAATTCCCATGCTTGAGAAGGCAGGGGCTGTGGTTTTTACACCACGCGAACGTGACTGGCAAAAGAACGAGATAATTATTGATAATGATAATAAGACGCTTTTGCCTTATTATACAGAGATAAATGTCGGCACAGAATGGAAAGATGCGGGAATAAAGGGCTTTGCCAATACAGAAAAGTATTATGATGATGGCGAGAATCCTTTTGAAAAAGGAACAACCAGGGCGGCTAAGGCTTCTGCCGTGAGGAATTGCGAGATATCATACCAGCCGAATTTCCCGGAAAAAGGTCAATATGCAGTTTATGTCAGTTATCCCACACATAAGAAAAGCGTCCCGGATGCTCAGTATATAGTGTATCATCAAGGACGTAAGACTGTCTTTTATGTTAATCAGCAGATGGGAGGAGGCACATGGGTTTATCTTGGCACCTTTGATTTTGATTCAGGATGTAATTCCGGTAATCGTGTTGTTCTGACGAATGAGAGTGCGTATAATGGATTTGTAACAGCCGACGCAGTTAGATTTGGCGGCGGTATGGGTAATGTTAAGCGAAATAACATTATAAGCGGTTTGCCCAGATGCCTTGAAGGGGCTCGTTACTATGCTCAGTGGGCTGGTGCTCCAGACAGTGTATACCGGTCGAAAAATGGTGAAGACGATTATAAGGAAGATATATACACCAGGCCGTTCATGGCAAATTGGCTTGCGGGAGGTTCTTGTTTCGCTCCAACAATGAATGGATTGAATGTCCCTATAGAATTGTCTTTGGCAATACATAGTGATGCTGGAGTTGCTAATGATTATTCGTCTATAATAGGTACGTTGGCTATTAGTACGACATTCCCTAATGACGGTATTTTTTATTCAGGACTTTCACGTTCAAATTCTAAAAAGTTTGCAGGAATGTTGCTTGACGGCGTGAATAAAGATATTAAGTCTCAATATAAAAAATGGACGAAACGGGAAGTATATGATAAAAATTATGCAGAGACTCGGTGTCCGCAGGTCACATCAGCTATATTGGAAACACTGTCGCATCAGAATTTCCCAGACATGATTTATGGCCAGGACCCCAATTTTAGATTTACGTTAGCCCGTAGTATATATAAGTCTATATTACGCTTTTCTTCTGAAATGCATAAAAAGCCTTATGTTGTTACGCCTTTGACTCCTGTTGACTTTAGGGCTGAATTTTATGCAAACGATACGATCCTGTTGAAATGGGATGCTCAGATTGATAAGACAGAACCAACGGCTGTGCCAAGTTCATATATACTTTATACGTCCGCAGGCAACGCCGGGTTTGATAATGGCATTAAGATAACAGGTACAGCATGCAAAATAAAGTTGCAGCCTGGTTTGTTGTATAATTTCAAAGTTTCTGCAGCGAATGATGGCGGTGAAAGTTTTACTTCTGAAGTTATATCTGCTGTATATCATTCTAATACCGCAAAAGACGTTCTTATTGTTAATGGATTTCAGCGTCTTTCTGCACCGGCTGTAATTGATGATGAATCTCAGCAGGGCTTTGACTTGAATAAAGATTTAGGGGTAACTGAAGGTAAAACTTTAGGTCTTTGCGGTAGCCAGATATGTTTTGACAAGACAAAGCTTGGAATTGAGGGGCCGGGTGGACTCGGTTACAGCGGAAGTGAACTTGAAGGATTTATAATAAAAGGTAATGAGTTTAACTACATACCAGAACATGCTAAGGCTATTATGGCATCAAATAAGTATAATATTGTAAGTTGCTCAAAATCCTCAATTGAAAATGGTAAGGTCGTGCTTGGCAATTATGACTGCGTTGATGTCATTTTAGGATTGGAAAAGGATGATGGCTATTCTTTAAATTATTATAAGACGTTTTCTTCTTCTTTCCAAAAGAAACTTACAGAATACAATGGAAATCTTATAGTCAGTGGAGCTTATATAGGAAGCGACATGAAAAGTAATAAAGAACAGAAATTTTTAAATGATGTTTTGCACGTTACACATAACGGAATAATTGATATGCGGACGAATAATAAGGTAGAAGGAATGAATACCTCATTTGAAATTTTTAGTATGTACAATGATGTACATTATGCTTCTCCTTATATTGATGTGTTGAGCCCTGTTAGTCCGGCTTTTTGTGCATTAACAGATGGGACAGGAAATTCTATATGTGTAGCTTATGACGGTAAGGAGCGTCGTTCTTTTACAATGGGTTTCCCCTTCGAGTGTATAACGTCAGAAAAGAAACGTGCGGCAGTAATGACAGGAATTCTTAATTTTATTTTTAAATAGATTATAATATGGAAACTTACAAAATTCAAGCAAACGCATCTGGAACAAGAAATATAGCAGTGACGGAAGAGCATCTGAAAACAATAAAGAAGTATTCTCTTTTGAAGAATCTTATTGACAGTAACGGCATTATTGATGAACCGGTGCTTGATAAACTTAAACTTAATGTCAGGTCTATGTTGGAGTCTTCTGCCGAGGTTGATAAGGAACTTCTTGATTTGTGCCTTGATGTGATTTATAATAATAACATGAAGGCTTTTGGCTTGTATCAGCTCGTGTTGTTGTTTATCAAATGGGAAAATGAAAACAAGTCATCTGACGATAACGAAAATAAAGTAAATGACTGATTATAGGCTTTCAGACTGGATACCTACAACTAAAAAGGAGGTTGAACTTAGAGGATGGGATGAACTTGATGTTATCTTGTTCTCTGGAGACGCTTATGTAGATCATCCTTCTTTTGGCTGTGCTGTTATTGCGAGAACTTTGGAGGCACAGGGCTTACGTGTCGCAATTGTTCCGCAACCTGACTGGCATGGTGATTTCCGTGACTTTAAAAAGCTGGGACGTCCGAGGCTGTTTTTTGGTATAGCGCCAGGATGTATGGACTCTATGGTTAATAAATATACGGCCAATCGCCGTCTTCGTTCTGAAGATGCATATAGTCCGGATGGCAGGCATGATTGCAGACCTGAGTATCCGACAATTGTTTACAGTCATATCCTACGTAAATTATATCCTGATGTTCCAATTATATTAGGTGGTATTGAAGCTTCTTTGCGCAGGCTTACTCATTATGATTATTGGAAAGATGAACTGAAGAAATGTATTCTGTGTGATTCTGGAGCGGACATGATTATTTATGGAATGGGGGAGAAACCGATTACTGCACTTTGTAAAGAGTTGCTGGAGGGACGCAACATTCATGAAATACATGATATACCGCAAACAGTGTATCTCATAAAGAAGAAAGATTTTGCCAATGACATTAAATCCGATGATCTTATCTTGCATTCTCATGAGGAATGTCTTGTAAATAAGAAGTTTCAGGCAGAGAATTTCAGGCATATAGAGGAAGAGTCAAACATGCTACATGCGCACAGACTTCTGCAAGAAGTTGACGGGTATTATGCTGTCGTAAATCCTCCTTATCCCCCCATGACAACAGAGGAACTTGACAGTTGTTATGATTTGCCGTATACCAGACTTCCTCATCCGAAATATAAAAATAAGCGTATTCCTGCTTATGAGATGATAAAACATTCTGTAAATATTCATCGTGGATGTTTTGGCGGGTGTGCTTTTTGTACGATAAGTGCCCATCAAGGTAAGTTTATCGTTTCAAGAAGTAAGCAAAGCATACTTAAAGAGGTTAAGAAGGTTATCGAAATGCCTGACTTTAAAGGATACATAAGTGATTTGGGTGGCCCGTCTGCAAACATGTATGCCATGTCAGGAAAGAATAAATCTATTTGTGAAAAATGCAAACGGCCGTCATGTATAAATCCTAATATATGTAAGAATCTTAATACTGACCATCGTCCATTGCTGGATGTATATAAGGCCGTAGACTCACTGCCCGGCATAAAGAAGAGTTTTATCGGAAGCGGTGTCCGTTACGATTTGTTGCTTCATAGAAGTGATGATGAGAATATTAATAAAGCTGCAAAAGAGTATACACGCGAACTGATTTGCAGGCATGTTAGCGGCAGACTGAAAGTTGCGCCTGAACATACATCTGATAGGGTGTTAAAGTTAATGCGTAAGCCTCCATTCTCTCAGTTTGAGTCTTTTAAAAAGATATTTGACGATATAAACACAAAGGAGAATTTAAGGCAGCAGATTATACCTTATTTTATAAGCAGCCATCCCGGATGTAAGGAAGAAGATATGGCAGAACTTGCTGTAAAAACAAAAAACTTAAATTTTCATCTGGAACAGGTGCAGGATTTTACACCAACTCCAATGACCGTAAGTACAGAGGCTTGGTACACCGGCTTTGACCCTTATACTTTGGAACCTGTATTTTCGGCTAAAACTCAACGTGAGAAACTTGCCCAAAGGCAATTCTTCTTTTGGTATAAGCCGGAAGAGAGAAGAAATATCGAACATGAGTTGATGAGGCTTGGACGACCGGATTTGATCAGGCAACTATATCCAAGACCATTGCAGAATTACGCAAACAAGTCGAAGAATGAAAATAATAGAACAACTGGTAGTAGGAAAGAAAAGCCAAGAGGAGTGCGAAGACGGAATAATCGTTAATGAGAATTTCGCTGCTGTTATAGATGGAAGTACAAGCAAGACACCTATCCGTATGAACGGCTTATGTTCTAACGGCAGATATTGCATGGAACTCATAAAGAATTGTATAAATTCTATTTCTAGTGACATTGATGTATATGGATTTTGTCAATATATGACAAAATCCATATATTCGAAATACATAGATTTAAAAATAGATGTTGAAAGGTTGAAGTTGCATCCGGAAGAGCGTCTTACGGCTAGTGCGATTGTTTATTCTTCCAAGTTGAGGCAAGTATGGATGATTGGAGATTGTCAGTGTCTTGTTGGTGGTTGCTTTTATGATAATCCTAAGCCTTATGAACAGGAATTAGCCGAACAAAGAGCTTTATTTTTACGTGAAGCAATTAATAATGGTATAACATCGGAAAGTGTAAGTATAAAAGATTGTGGAAGAGAAAGTATACTTCCGGAATTGGTAAAATGCTGCAGATATCAGAATGTTTCTTATGCTGTTATTGACGGTTTTGATATACCTATGGATAAAGTTCGTGTGATAAATGTTGACGAAGGGATAAATGAGCTTGTTTTGGCGAGTGACGGTTATCCGTTTTTGAAACCGACTTTAGACGAAAGTGAGGCTATGCTGGCAAGCCAGTTGGGGAACGATCCGCTTTGTATGAATACATTTAAAGCAACAAAAGGACTTATGGCAGGAAATAAGTCTTTTGACGACAGAAGCTATTTGCGTGTCGGTATATAGTTAATATGTAAAACAAAATATTTCAACCGGCCAACAGTTATAAATTTAAATCTAAGACTGTTATTTGTCGATGGATATACTTGTTGGCCGATTGAAATAAATATAAAAACTAAGTAAGATGCTCTTCTTTTAATTCATTATTAATCCAGATTTTTAAATTTGAGCATGCACCAATCGTTTTTGCTGTTATTGTCAATAAGGGTCAGTTTTAGCGATTTAGCTTTTTCTACTAATATTTCAGTGTCACTTGTATAGAATCCGCTTAATATCAGCACAGCTCCCGCAGACATTTTCTGTTTGAACATATGCATGTCGGCAAGTAGAATATTTCTGTTTATGTTGGCTGTTATTACATCGTATCTGTCTTTTATATCTTTCAATACATTTGAATCGCCCAATAGTACAGACACATTCTCAACGTTGTTAAGAGTGCAGTTGTGAGTAGTGTTTCTTACGCTCCATTCGTCTATGTCATAAGCTGTTACGGCTTTGGCGCCAAGTTTAGATGCAACTATCGACAGAATGCCTGTTCCACATCCGCAATCTAAAAATAATTTATCTTTCAGTTCTGTGTTAAAAAGCTCGTTGATTATCATGTATGTCGTTTCATGATTGCCTGTGCCAAATGCCTGTTCTGTGTCAATTGTTATATTGAGCAGGTTTTCGTCTTCAACAAGTTGCGGTACATTGTTCTTATCGTGTATTATACATTTATTTTCAATGAGTATAGGTTTAAAACCTTGCTCTTCCCATGCGGCATTCCAGTTTTTGTCCTCAGCATTTTCAACGTTATAGGTTATCTGGATATCGTCTATAGGAAAGTTGTTAAGACATTCATCTAAAACTTCTTTGTTGAAGTTTTGTGTCTGAACGTAACCGGTTACAGTCGACATGACATCTTCGAATGACTCAAAGCCGGCATTGCCTGCAAAGTCACATAGAATGTCTTTTGCTGCTTGCAGAAGCATTTCGTCATCAATATTTCGTCCTTGATTGTCTGTAATGCAGAATTTTACTTCAAGATATTTCATACTACGTGTTAAATTTTTATGCAAATGTATAAAAAATAGGGGAAAACCTATTATGGTTTAGGGTTTTTCCCTAATTTTGCATTACAAGAAATTTTATTTTTGCATACAAGAAAATCTGCTTATTAAATTAAGAAGTGTAGAGAATATGAAGACAAAGGTATTATTTTATAATAATATTAGGAGGTGGGGTTTATGAAAAAAAATATTTTAGCATTATTTTTATTTGGTCTGATATCGTCAGGAGCATATGCCCAGGATGATATGTATTTTACGCCAAAGAAGACAGAAAAAGTTGTGAAGGAAGTGGCTCCTGTTGCGTCATATCATGAAAATCATATGGATGTAGACGAATACAACAGGCGTGGCTTTTGGGGTAATGAGGGATACGTCCAGGCCTCAGACACAACAGCTAGTGATGTTATTGACTTCAGCCCATCTGATTCGTTGCAGACAACTGCATATGCAGGGGCGGAAGGTGAGTATGATGAAAGTTATAATCCCGAGGACGACTATGTGTATAGCCGCCGTATGAGCCGGTTTGATGATTTTTATTGGTACGATCCTTGGTATTATGGGTGGTATGGACCTTATTGGTATGGCAGTCCATATTGGTATGCTTATTCAGGTTGGTATGGTCCTTGGTATGATCCATGGTATTATGGATGGTACAGGCCTTGGGGCTATGGATGGTATCATTCGTGGTATTGGCCAGTTTCATATTACAGACCCTATAGGGGCATAACCGGAACGAGCAATCACGGGCGTGTGAACTATGGCCACTCAGGAGGAGTAAACAAGAATTTCAGAGGTTATCGTGGCACAAATAACCGTGCTAACGCCAACCGTGGTTTTTATAACGACCGAAACAATAACTCGAATACAAATTATAACCGATTTAACGGTAACCGCAGAAATAATTACAATAATCAAAACACGATGCCTCGTCCGTCGTACAACAATGGCAGCTCATTCGGCGGTAGCCGTGGCGGCGGATCTTTCGGTGGCGGTTCGTTTGGCGGTAGCCGCGGAGGAGGTGGCGGTGGACACTTCGGCGGTCGTAGATAGTTTGTTGGGTGAGATAAATTTTGTTACATAAAAATATTTTGACTATGAGACGTTTACTAATTATATTCGCGTCAACTCTTTTTGCATCATATATGTCGGCGCAAGAGACTTATGAAAATGCCAATATTGCAGGCGAAGACCTCAACGGCACAGCCCGTTATGTAGGTATGGGAGGTGCGCTTGATGCTTTAGGTGCAGATATTTCGACTATTGGTACAAACCCTGCCGGTATAGGTCTGTTCCGCCATTCGATGGCAAATGTTTCGTTTGGCTTCGTGTCACAGCAGGACGGTAAAAGTTTTGCAAACGGTAATACAACGAACATGAGCTTTGATCAGGCCGGTTTTGTGTATTCAAAGCGTACGGGACGAAACTCTTTTCTGAACCTTGCGTTCAATTATCACAAGAGCCGTAATTTCAATTACATACTTTCTGCTGCCGGTGCTCTTAAGGGCGCGTCACAGAATAAACTGTCTTACATGAAGGGAGCTGAGGGTGTGTTTAATATTTATAACGATAACGGTACATTCCTTGCAGATGATAATTCATTTAGCCAAGTTGACTATCTGTACTACAATGCCTTGCTTTCTGATGCAGACGGTGCATTCTATTATAACAATGCAACCAATTATATGTTCAACCGCGCCAATACCGGTTATATAGGCGAGTATGACTTTAACATCAGCGGTAATATAAACGATCGTGTATACCTTGGTCTTACCGTAGGAATAAGCGATGTAAACTATAAGGGCTATAGTGAATATACCGAGGCTCTTGTAGATGCTGACGGCGGGTCTGTGGGAAATGTTACTCTTGCTGATGAACGTCGTATAAGTGGAAGTGGAGTTAATGTTAAGGCTGGTGTCATTATACGTCCTATAGAGACATCACCTTTCCGTATAGGTCTTTCTGTTGCAACGCCTACATGGTATGATTTGACAACGTCAAACTATACAACCTTGGCAAACAACTCAAGTGTAGGTATGTATGATTCTGGCGAAATAGGCGAGAGCTATGACTTTAAACTTTATACACCTTGGAAGTTTGGCGTGAGCCTTGGTACCACAGTGGGCAATTATCTGGCCATCGGTGCAGGATATGAGTATGCCGATTATGGATGTATTGATTCAAGAGTAAACACTGGCGGAGGATATGACTGGTATTATGATGAATATTGGGAGAGCAGTGCAAGCGATAACGCAATGAACAATCATACAGAAAACACTCTGAAAGGTGTCAGCACGCTGAAACTTGGTGTTGAGTTTAAGCCGGATGCAAAATTGTCTTTACGATTTGGATATAATTATGTTTCGCCGATGTATGAGAAATATGGATATAAAGACGGAACAATAAACTCTCCCGGTTCGTATTACAGTTCTTCGACAGATTATACAAACTGGAAGGCAACTAACCGTATAACATGTGGTCTGGGATATAACATAGGCAAGATGTCTTTAGACCTTGCATACCAGTATACTGTTCAGGACGGTGATTTCAGCCCGTTCACTAATTATTATGCAGGACCTCAGGATACTCCTGAAAATAATAATATTTGCGATGCTGTGAACGTTTCAAACAAGCGCCATCAGCTTTTGCTCACATTAGGTTATCACTTCTAGGCAATTTTGGCTGCAACACCTACATGAAGTATGTAGGAAAAACAATTATACAGCCAGATAATCAGTCTCGATTTGCTTAGGTATAAATATAATTATGGCAGATATTTACACTCATAAGGTGAAAATATCTGCCATGTTATTTTTCTTGACATGCAGGCTGTCCCTTCTTGTCTTTAGCGTTTCCCGCGTCTTGTTCTGATGTTTCCTTTTGTGTGGTGGTTGCCATTTCTTTAATCTTTTATTATGACAAATGGGTGTATTTGCATGGTATTGTTTGTTTGGGCTAACTTATGATTCTGCGAAATAATCTTATGGTTAATTGCAATTTGATGTGTAAGACGATGTCTGACATTTCAATACACATGCGCAGAATGTTGGCTTGTCATAAAAAATAGGGCGGTTTAAAATAAAGCCGCCCTGTTTTTATAAAAGTATTCTCGTGTTACTATTTTATCTGAACTTCCTGATATGCCACAAGTCTGTCAGTACGTTCTCCCTGACCTCTGTAGTAGATTAAGGCCTGATATTTATTTTCTGTCTGATAGAAACTTCCTTCAGTAGGCATTATCTGCACAGTACCGGAGTTGTCGAGCATCACAATTTGATATGAGTAGTAACCCTGTTTCTGCATTATTGTTGCTTCATAGCACTGGTTGGCATCGTTGTATGTCATTTGGTAGTCCGGCGTAAACCAGTCGTTGGTCCATGTGGCATTCAGATATACTGTGCCGTTGACTTTCTGAGGGCATTTCAGCCTGTAGTGCACGAATACGTATTCTGATGAAATGTCGTTCTCAATATTGTCACTGTTGCGTATGTAGAATGCTCCGTTGGCATCTTCATCATAGACATAATTCAGCCGCGGCTCGCACATGAACGGATATACATTATAGTTCTTGCCGTCCCAGTCAATGCGGTCGATGCCCATTGTCGGATGGCTGACGTCAAGAACTTCAAATTTGTGATATTCGTTTCCGGCAGGAAATATCAGGTCTCTGTTGTGGTCCCATTTAAGGCCATTGGGCATGATGTATTGCGGTTTTGCATTCAGTTTGGCGTTATACCATCTTCCGTTTTGCATTACGGCAGTTTTAATCTGTGATGTCGGGTCGGTTACGTTGATGTTGCCATAGCTCAGCTGCATCGACACCTGCTGATGAGCCTTGTTAAAGTCGAGATCTGTGTTTGTCGTAACGCTTAGCTGCAATCCCATTTGAGGCTCGAGCACCATGAAGCACGCCGTAAACACACGCCGGTTGTTGTCGTTTTCGTCATAAACAGTAAGTTTGTAGTTGCCGCTCATCTTCAGTTGGCAGTCTTCGTTCGGTATGCGCAGCTTGTAGTGTGTGTAAAGTACGTTTGTGTTTATCGACTCTTCATTATCGTCGATGGTGCTTCCGTCGGCAAATCCTTCGATGTAGTCGCTGGTGAAAAGCTGGTCTGACACCGTCCAGTCTGCATTGCAGTGTTCAATTTTGTATACATATCTGTGATAAGAATGCGTGAGATCATCGAACCCGATGTTTATAATGTCGTTAGGACTGTTTCCTCTTAGTTTTATCACAGGCAGCGACATCCAGTTTTGTCCGGCCACCACTTGCAGCGACTTTATGTTTGGGTCATAAATTTCATGCCTTTGTGCATTGGCGCACGTGATGAGTGATGTCAGCAATGTTAAAAGTATAGTTTTCTTCATAAGGTCTTTTTTTATAATATATAACGCAAAGAATTTCTGTTTATTGCTTTTTGTAATCCCTGCAGGCGGTCTGCCTATTTTGTGTAGTTTCAGCATTCTTTTTTATTTTAAATAATGCTTTTGTCATTATTTTGTTGCCCTAATAAATGATTTGGGCTTCTATTTATAGCTTTTGTCGCATGTATAATTGTTTTATTTCGGAACAAGCCGTTTATTGCTGTTGTGACATTTAACGCTCCTGAAATGCCTGTCGCGTTTTGGAATTTGTAGTTTGATGGGAAAATGCGCTAAAATACTCATTTACTGCAAGTGCCTGATTATAAGCGTGTTACTTCCTTTTGACTAAAAACTGTAGCACTCCGCATATGTAAAATACGGCTTTTGCAGTCTGATATGCCATGTTTTGTGGTCTAATTCATTGCTTTTTGCTTCGGATTTAAGTGCTTTTTGTATTTGAAATCACTTAAAATGATTATAAATACACGTCTAATAGTGAACGTGTGTTAACAATCGGCCAGTATGATATTCATGTTTTTAATCTTGATTAACGTTGTATTTTCTAAAACAAAAAATAATAATGTCCTGATTTTTTACTTTTGAAGCGTTCGCGTTTTGTCCTTTTTGAGAACAATAACCGTTTTTGTCTTAGTGTCATTGTGGCATGTTCCGGCTATGGTGTCGTTGCGTTGTGTCATATAATTTTTTGATTTTGACATGCTCCGATAGTCTACAATGTCAATAAAATCAGATATTTATTTTGTGTTGTTTTTATTTTGCGTTATCTTTGCATGATAATTACCGGTAAACGAAAGATATATGAATATAGCCAAAGTTAAAGATTCTGATTTGCGCAATGCTGCTTCTGCAGGTATGGATGAGTTCTTGAAAGTGTTTACAGACGCTATAATGGCGAGCGTGGGCGGAGAGCTTACAGCCGACACAATGGCAGAACTCAATTCAGATCAGATAACGCTTCTTGCATATGACATACTGCATAATGAGGTGATGGATGGAGGTTTTGTTCAGCTGATTTATAACGGATATGGAAGTTTCCTGTTCCGCAACCCTTTTGCAAAAGCGATAAAAGGGTGGGGCATAGACGAGCTGGCAAGTCTTGTAAAAAAGGCCGGAAAGCTTTATTTCAAATATAAGAATGAAATAGAGCGCGAGTGCACAGATGATGAGTTTATGGCTATGTTTGAGCAATATCCCGAATTTGACGACCTCGATGACTTGTTCGTTGAGAACGAAGAGACCTGGACTGGGATGGTGGCCTGTTACGTGGATGAGCATATCGAACGTTTTGTAACGGTTGAGGAATAAAACAGATTGAAAAATGAACAAAGAAGAAGAACTGCTTAGAAAGAAAAGTCCGGTAAGCATCCGTAACAAGAAAGCCTCTTTCGAGTATTTTTTTGTTGATACATACACAGCCGGTATTGTGCTTACCGGTACAGAGATAAAGTCGATTCGGCTTGGCAAGGCTTCGCTTGTTGACAGCTTCTGCTATATACACAATGGCGAGATATGGGTCAAGGGAATGAACATTTCGCCTTATTTCTTCGGCTCATATAACAACCATGAGGCAAAACGCGACCGTAAGCTGCTTCTGAATAAACGCGAGATTCATAAACTTCAGGAAGCCACCAAGCAAGTTGGTTTCACCATAGTGCCCATATTGGTGTTTATTGACGATCATGGACGGGCAAAGATGGATATAGCCTTGGCTAAAGGTAAGAAGGAATTTGACAAGCGTCAGACGATGAAGGAGAAAGAAGACCGGCGCGAGATGGACAGGGCTATGAAGCATTATTAAGTTAAAACGTTGGCTTTATTATGGAACGTGTCATAAAGAATATAGTTTTTGATTTGGGCGGCGTCATTATGACCCTTGACCCTGCAGAGGCTTTGCGCCGTTTCAAGGCTCTCGGTCTGTCTGATGCCGAGCGCTATCTTGATTCTTACACGCAGTCAGGCATCTTCGGAAATCTTGAGGAGGGAAAGATTACTGCGGAGGATTTTCGCAGCAAACTCAGCAGCCTGACAGGGCACGAACTTACGTTCGATGAGTGTAGGCATGCATGGCTTGGCTATCGTAAAGATGTTCCGCAGCGCAATCTTGACTTGCTGAAAGAGCTTCGTGCCAAGGGCTATCGTCTTATTCTGCTGTCTAACACCAATCCGTTTATGATGGATTGGGCGTTGAGCAGTGAATTTGATGGAAAAGGCTCGTCTCTCAATGACTATTTCGATGCTCTATATTTGAGCTATCGTCTTGGCATAATGAAACCTGCGCCTGATTTTTTCAGACAAGTGCTTGACAACGAAAATATCCTGCCGGAAGAGATACTCTTTGTCGATGACGGTCCGCGCAATGTTGAGGCTGCAGGCAAATTGGGGTTCATGACAATGTGCCCGGATAACGGTTCTGACTGGACCGGTGAGCTTCGCTCACTTCTTCATTTATGAAATCATTCGGCATATTTGTGCGGAATTTCAGACATATACAGATAAGATGTTGTAATAAATTGCTACTTTTGTAGGCGTTTAAAATAATATAAAATGGTTTTCAAGAAAAAAAGGAGATGGCATTGTCTCTCTGGTCAGCCGATTACTGACATGGATAAACAGGTTATGTATTGGGAAAACAAGGGTAAGCTTGTGCCTACGCGTGACCTGATAAAAACTCCCGAGCAGATTGAAGGAATAAGACGAAGCGGAGTTATCAACACAGAAGTGTTAGACGAAGTGGCCAAGAATATTCATGAAGGAATGAATACTCTTGAGATAGACAAAATCTGTTATGACTATTGTGTAAGCCATGGCGGCACACCGGCTTGCCTTAATTATGAGGGATATCCTAAGAGTGTATGTACAAGCATAAACGAAGTCGTATGTCATGGCATACCAAAGGAAGAAGATGTGCTTAAGGAAGGAGATATTATTAACGTCGACTTTACTACAATACTTGACGGATATTATGCCGACGCTTCCAGAATGTTCATTATCGGCAAGACCACACCTGAGAAGGAGCAGTTGGTCCGTGTTGCCAAGGAATGTCTTGAGATTGGAGCAGAGGCCGCTAAGCCATATTGCTTTGTAGGCGATATCGGACATGCGATACAGAAGCATGCCGAGAAATATCATTATGGTGTCGTGCGTGATCTTTGTGGCCACGGAGTGGGACTTAAGTTCCATGAAGAGCCTGAGGTCCTGCATTTTGGCCATCGCGGTACGGGTATGCTTATTGTGCCGGGCATGGTGTTTACCATTGAACCGATGATAAATATGGGAACATGGCAGGTGTTCATTGATGCCGATGACAAGTATGGCTGGGAAGTGATAACCGGTGATGAGAAGCCGAGCGCACAATGGGAGCACACTTTCCTTATGACTGAACATGGTGTGGAAATTCTTTCAGAATGATTTTAAATTATGAATGACGTATATATATTAGGTATAGAAAGCAGCTGCGACGATACTTCTGCTGCTGTTCTTCGCAACGGCGTGCTGTTGAGCAATGTGACGGCTTCTCAGGAAGTGCATAAGGCTTATGGTGGTGTTGTGCCAGAGCTGGCTTCGCGTGCGCATCAGCAAAATGTCGTTCCGGTTGTTGATCAGGCTTTGAAGCGTGCCGGTATTGAGAAAGAACAGCTGTCTGCCATTGCCTTCACGCGCGGTCCGGGACTTATGGGCTCGTTGCTCGTAGGAGTCAGCTTTGCAAAGGGCATGGCCCGTTCATTAGGCATTCCCCTTATTGATGTCAATCATCTGCAGGGGCATGTCATGGCTCACTTTATTAAAGAGAGCGACGACGACCATTCTGCTCCTCCATTGCCGTTTATCTGCCTGCTCGTTAGTGGCGGCAATTCGCAGATAGTGAAGGTTAATGCCTATAATGACATGCAGGTGCTCGGACAGACTATTGATGATGCGGCAGGAGAGGCTATCGATAAGTGTTCAAAGGTAATGGGGCTGGGTTATCCCGGTGGCCCGATTATAGACAGGCTGGCCCGTCAGGGTAATCCTCATGCATATAAGTTTGCCGAGCCGCATATACCAGGATTGAATTATAGCTTCAGCGGACTAAAGACGTCTTTCCTTTATAGTTTGCGTGAGTGGATAAAGGACGATCCTGATTTTATAGAGCATCATAAGGAAGACTTGGCTGCCAGCCTTGAGTATACAATTGTTGATATATTGATGAAGAAACTCCGTCTTGCCGTAAAGCAGACAAATATCAAGCATGTGGCTGTTGCCGGAGGTGTCAGCGCAAATAACGGATTGCGCAATGCCTTCCATGAGCATGCGGAGAAGTATGGTTGGACAATTTATATACCGAAGTTTAGCTATACCACCGATAATGCGGCTATGATTGGCATAACGGGCTATTATAAATATCTTGACAATGACTATTGCTCAATAGATAAACCGGCATTTTCAAAAGTAACTTTTCAATAAATAAATTAAATATGGATTTCGAAAACAAAATACTCAGCAGAGAGATAAGTCAGTTTATTTGGGAAAAAGGCAAGACATTAGGTACGGCGGAGAGCTGCACGGGTGGCCGTATAGCTGAAGCAATAGTCCTTATGCCCGGAGCGTCAAACTATTTTAAGGGCAGCATAGTCTCATATACCAATGAAGTTAAGGAAAAGGTGTTGGGAGTAAGTCATGAGGTTCTTGAAGAAAAGACAGCTGTATGTGAGGAAGTAGCCATTGAGATGGTTAAAGGGGCAATAAAATTGCTTAACGTTGACTATGCAATCTCTGCAACAGGAATAGCTGGACCGTCAGGAGGCACACACGAGAACCCCGTTGGAACTATTTGGATAGCATGCGGAAGTGCTGATGACATCGTGACTTTAAAACTTGAGGAAGATAAAGGCCGCGACCTGAACTTGGCTAATGCCACAAGCAAGGCATTGCAGTTGTTCTTGCAGTATCTGACAGACAGACTTGCAGAGGAAGCGCCAACAGATGCAGAAAAGCAATGATGGATGCCTTGAGCTGTTTGATTGTCTTCTTGTGCGATTAAGAACTCTCAAGTATCAGTCTTGACTTTCTTTAATAGTGCTAAAAAAAGATAAATATTTGATTATTAGCGAAAATGTTTTGCTTATTCAGAAAAAGTTAGTAATTTTGCACTCTGTTTGGAATAAGTATCAAAAGATTAAACAAAAAACGTAGATTGCAATGTCGAAGATTTGTCAAATAACAGGGAAAAAAGCTCAGATTGGAAATAACGTTTCACACTCAAAGCATCGTACAAAACGCAGCTTTGACGTGAATCTTTTCAGCAAGAAATTCTATTACGTAGAAGAGCAGTGCTGGATAAGCTTGAAGATAAGTGCGGCTGGCTTGCGCTTAATTAATAAGGTTGGCTTGGACGCAGCTCTTAAGCAGGCTGTTTCTAAAGGCTACTGCGATTGGAAGGATATTAAAGTTATAGGAGAATAAGCACAATGGCAAAGAAAGCTAAGGGTAATAGAGTTCAGGTTGTATTGGAGTGCACCGAAATGAAAAATAGCGGTCTTCCTGGTACAAGCCGTTATGTTACAACAAAGAACCGCAAGAACACTCCTGAGAGAATGGAGTTGATGAAGTATAATCCTATCTTGAAGAAGATGACTCTTCACAAGGAGATTAAGTAATAACAATTAAAATAGTTTTAGAAAATGGCAAAGAAAACCGTCGCTACCCTCCACGAAGGTTCAAAGGATGGTCGCGCTTATACTAAGGTTATTAAGATGGTGAAAAGTCCTAAGACAGGTGCCTATATCTTTGACGAGCAGATGGTACCTAATGAGGCTGTTAAAGACTTTTTTAAGAACTAATCTTTGAATATGAGATATTTTAAAAAGGCTGCAAATAATTTTGCAGCCTTTTTTGTTGTGGATGTGAGTTCATTTTACTAATTTTGTAGCAAAATATTTATTATGGGGTTATTTGGTATTTTTAATAAGAACAAAAAAGAAACTTTAGATAAGGGCTTGGAGAAAACAAAGCAGAGTGTTTTTTCAAAAATAGCCCGTGCCGTTGCAGGAAAGTCTAAAGTTGATGATGATGTGCTCGACAATTTGGAAGAAGTCTTGATCACGTCTGATGTCGGTGTTGATACAACATTAAAAATAATTCGCAGAATTGAGGAAAGAGTTGCACGTGACAAATATGTCTCAGTGTCAGAACTTAACGGCATACTTCGTGATGAGATTGCTGCCTTGTTGGCTGAAAATAACTCCGAGGACAATGATGATTGGGGACTGCCGCAAGACCATTCTCCTTATGTGATACTTGTTGTAGGTGTTAACGGTGTTGGAAAGACGACAACAATAGGAAAGCTCGCTTACCAATTTAAAAAAGCCGGCAAGAAAGTTTACCTTGGCGCAGCAGATACGTTCCGTGCAGCTGCTGTAGAGCAATTGTCTATATGGGGAGAACGTGTCGGAGTTCCGGTGGTCAAACAGCAGATGGGCGCTGATCCCGCAAGTGTTGCATTTGATACGCTAAGTTCAGCAAAGGCTAACGGAGCTGATGTAGTGTTGATTGACACTGCAGGGCGTTTGCATAACAAGGTCGGTCTTATGAATGAGCTTAAGAAGATAAAGGATGTGATGAAAAAGGTCATTCCTCAGGCTCCGGATGAGGTTATGCTCGTGCTTGATGGTTCAACCGGACAAAATGCTTTTGAACAGGCTAAGCAGTTCTCTGCTGTAACTCAAATAACAAGTCTTGCCATAACGAAACTTGACGGAACAGCCAAGGGAGGTGTCGTGATCGGAATATCAGACCAGTTGAAAGTTCCTGTTAAATATATTGGATTGGGTGAGGGAATGGAAGACCTCCAGCTGTTTAATAAGAAACAATTTGTAGATTCACTCTTTAAGGTAGAAAAGTGAGAAAGAATCAGATAGATTTTATAACCATGGGATGCTCTAAGAATCTTGTTGACAGTGAGATTCTTATGCGCCAGTTTGAGCTAAATGGATATAAATGTGTACATGACAGCAAAAATCCACAAGGAGAAATTGCTGTCATTAATACATGTGGCTTTATCGGTGATGCAAAGGAAGAAAGTATAAATACTATTCTTGAATTTGCACAGGCAAAGGAAGAGGGACGTATAAACAAACTTTATGTCATGGGATGCCTGTCCCAAAGATATAAAGCAGAACTGGAAAAGGAAATACCTCAGGTAGATAAATATTACGGGAAGTTTGACTTCAAACAGTTGCTTACCGATTTAGGTAAGGCCGAAGTGTTGGATTGCAGAAATAAGAGATTCCTTACAACTCCGCATCATTACGCATACATAAAGATTAGTGAAGGATGCGACCGTCATTGCGCTTATTGTGCCATACCGCTGATTACCGGACGGCACGTCAGCAGGCCAAAGGAAGAGATTCTGGAGGAAGTAAAGGCTTTTGTGGCATCTGGTGTAAAGGAGTTTCAGATTATTGCTCAGGAATTAACATATTATGGCATTGATATAGACGGTAAACGTCATATCGCTGATTTAATATCTGCAATTGCAGACGTTCCCGGTGTAGAGTGGGTACGTTTGCATTATGCCTATCCAACACATTTTCCTTATGAACTTTTAGATGTCATAAGGGAAAAACCAAATGTATGTAAGTATTTGGATATTGCATTACAGCATATTTCTGACAATATGCTTCAGGCAATGAAACGAAATATAACTAAGGAAGAAACTTATGCGTTGATAGAACGTATAAGGAAAGAGGTTCCAGGCATTCATTTGCGTACAACGCTTATGGTTGGCTTTCCTGGTGAAACCGACGAGGATTTTGAAGAACTGATGGAGTTCACCAAATGGGCGCGGTTTGAGCGTATGGGAGCTTTTGCCTATTCAGAGGAAGAAGGTACTTATAGTGAAATTCATTATAATGATGATATTGCTGATGATATTAAACAAAAACGTTTGGACCGTTTAATGGATTTACAGCAGAATATAAGTGGTGAGATTGCTTCTGAGAAAATAGGAAAGGTGTTTAAGGTCATTATCGATAGAAAAGAAGGTGATTATTATATTGGTAGAACTGAATTTAGTTCTCCTGAAGTAGATCCGGAGGTTCTCATACCTGTAAGTGAGAAACGTCTTCGTACAGGTTGTTTCTATAATGTGAAAATAACTGATGCAGAAGAGTTTGACCTGTATGGTACAGTAAACTATTGATTGCCTTATAGTATAAAATACCATGATTAGGCTGTTGGTAATGTTTAGCATCGTGTTTTTACGCTATGCTTGATTTAATATGAATGTTTTTGTATGAACAATAAAAGTTTTATTTCTGAGTTGTCTCAGAGAATGGGATATACGCAGGATGATACCCAAAAAATGGTGAACACAATAATAGATTCCATGAATGATTGTTTTCAGAAAGGGGATGTTGTGTCTATTCCTAAATTTGGTACTTTTGAAGTAAAAAAACGTCTTGAGAGAATAGTCGTAAATCCGGGAACTAAACAACGCATGCTTGTTCCTCCAAAACTTGTTCTCGGTTTTAAGCCAATAGCATCTCTTAAAGAAAAGGTTAAAAATGGAGGGCAGGGATAATGGCAAAGAATTCGGTACAGGAAATAGCCGCTGTGATAGCAGGCAAGCATGGGTTATCGCAGCAGGATGCTGAGGCTTTTGTCTCTTCGTTTTTTGATTTGATAAATGAAGGTCTGCACAGCGAAAAAGCAGTTAAAGTAAAAGGATTAGGCACATTTAAAGTTATTGATGTTCGTGAGAGAGAAAGTGTAAATGTAAATACAGGAGAGCGTGTATTGATAGAGAGTCACGCCAAAATAACTTTTACTGCAGATCCTGTTATGCGCGATTTGGTGAATAAGCCTTTTGCGCAGTTTGAAACTGTTGTGTTGAATGACGGGGTTGAACTTGAGGATATGGCAAAGGTACAGACCCCTGATGATTCTGATTTGAAAGATGACGGCATTGATGATGTTGATTCTGAAAATATAAGTGATGAGGTTGATGAGACTAATTCTCTGGAAAGTTATACGGAATCTTTTAATATCATTAATAGCAACTACGATTTGCCTCAATTTGAGCAAGATCGGTCGGATAACCAGGATTGTATTAGTGGCAAAGATTTAGAAGAAGAGACTGCATCTGGAAATACAGAAAATTCTGCTAGACCTATAAGTGGGCAAAATGACGACAAGGATTATTCGGAGCAGAATGCAGGTGGTCTGAATGATGATGATATTGCTACTGATTCAAAGCATGTAGATTTAGTTGTTGAGGATAAAAATGAAGAGGAGGCAGGGACGTCAATTATTTGTGATAATGAAGATGAAGTAGGTTCGCAAAATTGTGTACAAGATTCTGAAAATGTACCTGAAGGAGAAATTCAAGTAGGACAGACGGAAAATGTTGAACCTGAAAGGTTTGCTAATAAAACCATAGAACAATTTGTCGCAACCGGTCGTATAGACGAAGTTCACGATGATTCTGATGTACAAAAAATACACAGCAAATCAGGCATGGCCTGGTATTATTGGATCTTTTTAATGTTGGTTGTTGCAACTTTGGCTTTTTGGGGCGGTATCTATTGGAATGAAAGTAATACTAAGCCTGTGATAAAATATGTTACAATAAAGCAACCTCTTGCGTCTGCCAATACAAGTGTTGCCGATACGATGGCAAATAATGATTCTGTTAAATCTGCTGATAATAAGTTGAAGCAGAATTTACAGGATTCGATAAACGTAAATAAAAATACGATAGAGAAGTCTGAAAGAGAAGGGAATGTGCCAACAAAACCATCTTCAGCTGCTGTTGAAAGAGCGGATTTGAAAAATGCAGCTACTGCAGTCAGAACCGGCGCTTATCGTATTGTGGGCACAGACAGAGTGGTTACGGTAAAGAAAGGCGAGACTTTGAGCAAAATTTCAAGGTTCTATCTTGGTGAAGGTATGGAATGCTATATAATGGTTCATAATGGAACTTCTGATATAAGGGAAGGTATGCGACTGAAAATACCAAAATTGGTGAGCAAAAAGAAGTAATAGTCACGATAACTTGTCTTAGTATTTTTATTCAAAAATAACGATATTGGCAGTTTGGGAGCTGATATGAGTTTTTATAAGATAAGAAGCATTTCTCAATCTGTGTAAATAGTTTTACATTTGTATGAATAGTTAATATTGATTTCTGTCTTGAATCAGTTTTTATCCGTATGGGATATTCTGGGAAAGACAGAAATCAATCTGTTTTGTTGTAATGATATGGTTTAATATTGTCATTATGAATAATATTGAAGTAGTCTCGTTTGTGCTATTGATATGGATAAAGCGCTTTATATTATAGGCATAATAAAGTAATAAGAAACTTTTTTAATATTATTTAGTCCCAAATTTTCGCACATCAATTCATAATGTAGTATTTTTGCGGGTAAAATAAGTGTAACAATAAAATTTGGAATTATGGCAGAATCTATAGATATCCGCGAGTTGAATATCTTGATAGAACAAAAAAGCTCTTTTGTAGCTAACATCACAGCGGGTATGAACCGTGTTATTGTAGGACAAAAACATTTGGTTGATACACTTTTAATAGGACTACTTAGCGATGGACATATATTGTTAGAAGGTGTACCTGGATTGGCTAAAACACTGGCTATTAAAACATTGTCTCAACTTATCGATTCAGAATACAGCCGTATACAGTTTACTCCCGATCTTTTGCCGGCCGATGTAATCGGTACAATGATTTATTCTCAGAAAGATGAGAAATTTCAGGTAAAGAAAGGTCCCGTATTTGCGAACTTTGTATTGGCGGATGAAATAAACCGAGCTCCAGCAAAGGTGCAGAGTGCTTTGCTGGAAGCAATGCAGGAGCATCAGGTAACAATTGGAAGTACGACTTTCAGCTTGCCGAATCCTTTTTTGGTAATGGCAACACAGAACCCGATAGAACAGGAAGGTACTTATCCTCTGCCAGAGGCTCAGGTTGACCGCTTTATGCTTAAAGTAATAATAGATTATCCTACACTTGAAGAGGAAAAACTTATTATACGAGAAAATCTTGCAGGTTCGCTTCCGAAGGTAACTCCGGTTATCACAGCCGATGATATTGTTGAGGCACGTAAGGTTGTTGAAAAGGTGTATATTGATGAAAAGATAGAACAATATATTGCTGATATCGTATTTGCCTCAAGATATCCTGACAGATATGGACTATCACAATTAAAGGATTTGATCACTTTCGGTGGCAGTCCACGTGCAAGTATTAATTTGGCTAGAGCATCACGTGCATATGCTTTTATCAAGAGACGCGGATATGTTATTCCTGAAGACGTACGAGCAATAGCTCATGATGTTTTACGTCATAGAATCGGTTTGTCTTACGAAGCAGAGGCTACTAATGTTACAAGTGAAGAAATTATAAGTGATATAATTAATAAGGTGGAGGTTCCTTGATGGATACCCAGGACATTCTCAAAAAAGTTAGAAAAATCGAGATAAAGGCTCGCGGGCTCAGCAATAATATATTTGCCGGGCAATATCATTCTGCCTTTAAAGGGCGTGGTATGGCCTTTAGTGAGGTGCGTGATTATCAGTATGGTGATGATATACGTGATATAGACTGGAATGTTTCTGCGCGTTTTCATAAACCTTATGTCAAAGTATATGAGGAAGAGCGTGAACTTACGGTAATGCTTTTGATAGATGTCAGTGGCTCCTTAGATTTCGGAACACAGAAAACAACGAAAAAGGAGATGGTGGCAGAAATCGCAGCAACACTTGCTTTCAGTGCCATACAGAACAACGATAAAATAGGAGTTGTATTCTTTTCTGATAAAATAGAAAAATATATCCCTCCGAAAAAGGGTCGTAAGCATATACTTTTTATAATTCGTGAGATGCTGGATTTTCATCCTGAAAGTAAAAAGACGGATTTGAAAAAGGCTGTTGAGTTTCTCACAAGTGTGTTAAAACGTAGATGTACAGCATTTATTATGAGTGACTTCTACACGCACACCGATTTTGAAAACGCATTAACAATATGCAACCGTAAGCATGATGTAGTTGCTTTGCAAGTATATGACCCACGTGCCAAGTCTCTTCCTGATGTAGGTCTGATAAAAGTTTGTGATGCAGAGACCGGACATGAGATGTATATAGATACGAGCGACAAGCGATTGCGTGATGCTCATTATTCGTATTGGCTCAATAGACAAAAGGAACTAAGTTCTATATTTAATAAAAGCAATGTAGATAATATATCTATTGCGACTGACCAGGATTATGTAAAATCATTGATGCAACTGTTTGCCATGCGTAGTTAATAAAACATGTGCTGCGGTTAAATTGATTATTCATGATTAAATGAAACGTATTATTTGTATTATATCATTAGTGGCTTGTGTCTTAGGCCTATATGCTCAGGTGTCTGTCGAGTCAAAAATAGATTCGATAGAGATTCTTATTGGTGAACAGACAGATGTTGTATTGACTGTAACAGCCAAGGAAGGAGCTGTTATTAAAATGCCCGTATTTAAGCCTTCACAGTATATAACGCCAGGCGTTGAAGTGTTGTCTGATTCAAAGGCTGATACTTCACAATTGGATAATAATATTATTAAAGTAACAAAGCGTTATACTTTGACTTCTTTTGACGAGAATCTGTATTATATTCCGCCAATGAAGGTGATCGTTGATGGTAAAAAATATCAGAGCAAAAGTCTTGCCCTTAAGGTGTTGACTGTTCCTGTTGATACATTGCATCCTGAAAAGTTCTTTCCGCCAAAGGATGTACAGAATAATCCGTTTCAGTGGGAAGATTGGGCTTCTCCTTTTTGGTTTAGTGTGTTGTTTGTTCTTATGGGAGTGCTCGCATATTATTTGTGGACACGCCTTAAGGAAAATAAACCGGTCATTGCGCGTGTGAGAATAGTGAAAAAAGTATTGCCTCACCAAAAGGCTTTAAGTGAAATAGAGCATATTAAGTCTGATCGTCGAATGATGTCTGAAGATCAAAAAGCTTACTACACACTTCTTACAGATGTGTTGCGTAAGTACATCAAAGAGCGTTTCGGATTTAATGCAATGGAGATGACAAGTTCTGAGATTATAACAAGACTGCAAAACGAGAACGACAAGAAAATGGTAGACGAATTGAAAGAACTTTTCGTTACGGCAGACCTTGTTAAATTCGCCAAATATTCGACACTTATTAATGAGAATGACGCCAACTTGGTAAATGCAATAGAATTTATTAATACAACTAAGGTCGAAAATCAGCCTGTTGTTGAGCGAATAGAACCTAAACTTACAGAAACAGATAAACGTAATATGCGTTCAAGGACCATCTTGAAGGTTTCAATAATAGTTCTTGTGGTAGTAAGTATTTCGCTTTTGGCTCTTGCAATATATCAAGTTAGTTTGTTGATATAGGAGACTATAAATTATGGAATTTGTCAATAAAGAATATTTCTTGTTGTTGCTGTTGCTCATACCTTATTTAATTTGGTATTTGCTTCATAGAAAGACGAGTGAGCCTACGATGCGCATGAGTGATACACATGCATATCAGTATGCTCCGAAAAGTCTGCGTGTGCGCTTGATGTGGCTACCTATGTTATTGCGCATTATTGTTTTTGTGCTTGTTGTTGTAATTTTAGCTCGTCCTCAAACTCACAGTAATTGGGGTAGTCGTACAGTAGAAGGTATTGATATAATGTTGGCTATGGACGTCTCCACAAGTATGCTTGCTGAAGATTTGAAACCAAATCGTATTGAAGCGGCTAAGAGTGTCGCATCAGAGTTTATCTCTGGGCGTCCTGATGATAATATAGGTCTTACCATTTTTGCCGGTGAAGCATTTACACAATGCCCAATGACAACAGATCATACGTCATTGATAAATTTATTGCAGAATGTGCGTACAGATATAGCTGCAAGGGGATTGATAGAGGATGGTACCGCAATAGGCATGGGATTGGCAAATGCTGTAAGTCGCTTAAAAGACAGTAAAACAAAAAGTAAGGTTGTTATTTTGTTGACAGACGGAAGTAATAATCGTGGAGATATTTCTCCGTTGACAGCTGCTAATATTGCTAAGAGTTTAGGAATACGTGTATATACAATAGCAATTGGAAGCAAGACAATGGCTCCATACCCTATGCAGGTTGCCGGTACGATTCAATATGTCAATATGAGGGCTGATGTTGATGTGAAAACCTTAAGCGAGATAGCCTCTACTGCAGACGGACAATTTTATCGTGCAACAAATACAGCAGAATTGAAAAAGATATATAAGGATATTGATAAGTTGGAAAAGACAAAGATGGACGTAAAAAAGTTTTCCAAAAGGTATGATGTATATCAGCCATTTGCATTGGCTGCTTTAATCGTATTTTTATTGGAAATACTGTTGAGATTGACAGTCTTTCGTCGTATTCCATAATAAATTAAATATAAGGTTATGTTCAGATTTGAAAATCCTGCCTTTCTATATTTGCTTATAATTATTCCGGTTATTATCGTAATACGATTGCTGGAGATGCGTAAACGTAAGCTTAAGCTGAAAAAGTTTGGTGATTTGTCCTTACTAAAGCAGCTCATGCCTGACGTTTCGTCATCCCGTAAGTCGTTGAAATTCTGGCTGATGATAGCGGCTTTGGCGTTGTTGATAGTTATGTTGGCACGTCCGCAGATGGGAACAAAGATAAGTCAAGAAAAACGTAAAGGTATAGAAGTTATAATCTCATTGGATATTAGTAACTCAATGAGAGCTGAAGATGTTGTTCCGTCAAGATTGGATAAGAGTAAGATGCTTGTTGAAAACATGGTTGACAATTTTACAAATGATAAAGTTGGGCTTGTTGTTTTTGCAGGTGACGCTTTTATTCAATTGCCTATTACAAGTGATTATGTGTCTGCAAAGATGTTTTTACAGAATACAGACCCCTCATTGATAGCAACTCAGGGGACAGATCTGGCTGGAGCTATAGAGTTGAGCTCAAAAAGTTTTACCCAGCAAGATAAGGTCGGACGTGCAATATTGATTATAACTGATGGTGAAGACCACGAAGGAGGAGCTATTGAGGCAGCTGAAAAGGCACGTAAAAATGGCATTAGGGTTTTTGTCCTTGGAGTTGGTTCAACAAAAGGTTCACCAGTGCCAGACGGTAATGGCGGTTATATGAAAGATAATTCAGGTCAGGAGGTGATATCTGTTCTTAATGAAGAAATGTGTAAGCAGGTTGCTCAAGCTGGTGGAGGCGCATACATACATGTTGATAATACAAGTCTTGCACAGCGCCAGCTTAATGATGAATTAACGAAACTTCAGAAGGGTGATATTTCTAGTGTCGTTTATAGTGAATATGATGAACAGTTTCAGGCCGTAGGAATATTGGTGCTTATTCTTCTAATTATAGAAATGTTGATTCTTGAGCGAAAGAACCCATTTTTCAAGAAGATAAAGCTGTTTAAATAAACAATAGATAAAATCTGCAATAAGTTAATATGATAAAACATCTTTTATTAATTATATTACTGGGGATATCCATAGATTCGATAGCACAGACAGATCGTCAGTTTGTGCGTGATGGAAATCGCTTGTATCATAAAAAGGCTTATGACAAGGCGGAAGTAATGTATAGAAAAGCTATTTCTAAAAATCCAACCAATTCACAGGCTATTTATAATTTGGGATGTGCTCTTATGATGCAGAGTAAAGACTCTGCTGCTGTAGTGCAATATCTTAATGCGGCAAAAATAGAAAAAAATAAGCAAAGATTGGCTCTTGTATATCATAATATAGGAGTAATCTGTCAAAATCATAGAATGTATGGTGAGGCAATCAAAGCTTACGAACAGTCTTTGCGAAATAATCCAAAAGACAATGAAACACGCTATAATTTAGCTCTTTGTAAAAGATTGCAGAAGAAACAGGGCAATAAGAACAATCAGAACAAGAAGCAAGAAAAGGATAATAAAAATAAGCAGGACGGCAAGGATAAGCAGAACGATAAAGAAAAAGATAAAAATAAAGGTCAGGACAATCAGGCAAAGCCTAAAGAGGAGCAGATGAGCAAGGATAATGCAGAGCAGCTGCTTAATGCTGCAATGCAGAGTGAGAAGGCAACACAGCAGCGAATGAAGAAGGCTTTACAGAAGCCAAGTTCTCGTCGCTTGCAGAAAAACTGGTAATAATGATAAATTAGAAGTTTGTATTTATGAAAAAATATTTATTGATATTACAGCTATGTTTATTCTGTGTAATTGTATCAAATGCACAGAAACTTATAGTTAATGCACCTTCACGTGTTTCTGCAGGCGAAAATTTTAGGTTGACATATACAGTTAGTACCCAGAATGTTAGTGATTTTCGTTTGGGAAGTGTGCCTGAGGCTTTGGAAGTTATAACTGGTCCATACACATCTTCTCAATCAAGTTTTCAGATGATAAACGGTCATACAAGCAGTACTTCATCTGTTACTTATACTTTTATATTGTGCGCTTCAAAGAATGGTACTTTCACAATATCTCCTGCACATGTCGTTGCTAACGGAAGACGGTTAGCATCTAAAGCAGTGAAGATCACTGTTTCAGGGGCAAGTCAAAGTGGTAATGGCTCGCCACGTATGCATGATGATTCTGATAATCAACCTCGTTTGAGAGAAGCCGGCACGCCTATTCAAGGTGGAGATTTATTTATAAAAGTAAGTGCAAACAAGCGACGTGTACATGAGCAAGAGCCAGTCCTGCTTACATATAAGGTTTATACATTAGTTGATTTGACTGAACTTGAGGGCAAAATGCCTGACCTTACAGGTTTTCACACGCAAGAAATACCGCTTCCACAACAAAAGTCGTATCATATAGAACGCGTAAATGGAAGAGCTTATAGGTGTGTGACTTGGAGTCAATATGTTATGTATCCGCAAATGACGGGTAAGCTTGAAATTCCGAGTATTACATTTACTGGTACCGTTATTCAGCAAAATCGTAATGTTGATCCTTTTGAAGCATTTCTGAATGGAGGTTCTGGATATATAGAGGTCAAGAAAAAAATTAAAGCACCAGGTGTGACTATACAGGTGGATCCTTTACCAAAACGTCCGGCTAATTTTTCCGGTGGTGTAGGTAAGTTTAACATTAGTGCACAGATAAGTAAGAAAGAGATAAAGGCTAATGAGCCTGTGACTATTCGTGTTGTTGTCGGCGGTATAGGAAACTTGAAACTGATAAAGCAACCTGTTGTCAATTTCCCAAAGGATTTTGATAAATATGATGCAAAGATAACAGATAAGACAAAGTTGACTTCAAATGGAGTAGAAGGCAACATGATATATGATTTCTTGGCGGTTCCTCGTAATCAAGGTAAATATGAGATTCCGGCTGTAGAATTTACTTATTATGATGTGTCTACCAACTCATATAAGACGATTAAAACACAGTCATTTAAACTTGATGTTGCTAAAGGTGACGGCAGCGCAGGACTTTCTGCGGATTACAGTGACCTCAAAAACCAGGACATACATCCAATCAAGGAAGGTGATGTGGAAATTCAAGATTTGACAGATATATTTTATGGGTCAACATCTTATTGGGTGATATTGTCAGTGTTGTTTGCCATGTTTGCCGGAATATTGATTCTTTTCCGCAAGCGTGCTATAAACAATGCAAATATTACAGATTTAAAGAAGAAAAAAGCAAACCGTATCGCAACAAAACGCTTAAAGTATGCAAGCCAGTTGATGGCTGCAAATGAACATGAGAAATTCTATGATGAAGTTTTGAGAACTTTGTGGGGATATGTAAGTGCAAAATTGAATATTCCTGTAGAAAGGCTTTCAAAAGACAATATTTCAGAGAATCTTATGTCTAAAGACATCGATGAGAATACAATTTCGATGTTTATCCATGCTATTGACGAATGTGAATATAATCGTTATGCGCCAGGAGATATAAAAGGTAATATGAATCAGACTTTTGAAACAGCAATGTCAGCAATAATAAAAATAGAAAATACATTGAGTGGCTCAAAGAAAAATAGTTCAAAAAGGTTTCTGGTATTTCTTGTGCTATTTTGTATTTGTGCATCAGTTGGTGCTGTAACAAAGAAGAATGCTGATGATGAGTATAAAAAAGGCCATTATCAGCAGGCAATTAAAGATTATGAGGAACTTCTGAAGAAAGGGCCTAGTGTTGAGTTGTATTATAATTTGGGCAATTCGTATTATCGTACAGACAATATAACTCGAGCAGTCTTGAATTATGAACGCGCTTTGCTGTTGGCTCCTGGAGATGCTGATATACGTTTCAATCTTCAGATGGCACGTTCAAAGACGATTGATAAGATTACGCCGAAGTCGGAGATGTTTTTTGTGACATGGTACAAGTCGTTGGTTAATCTTGCAAGCGTTGACCAATGGGCAAGTATTGCTATTGTTTGCATTGTTGTTGCATTAATTTCTGTTTTGATTTATTTGTTTGCTCCTAAACTGGTGTTGCGTAAAGTTGGTTTTTATAGTGCTGTCGTATTTGTTTTGGTTTTTGTTTTCAGTAATATTTTTGCTTATGAGCAAAAGCAGATATTGACAAATAGAACCGGAGCAATCGTGATATCGCCATCAGCTGGCTTGCGTAAGACCCCTGTGGCAAACAGTGAGGCAACGGTCATAGTCCATGAAGGCAGCCGTGTTGAGATAATAGATGACACCATGAAGGACTGGAAGCAGGTTGAACTTGAAGATGGACGTGAAGGGTGGATTTTGAATTCACAAATAGAACGAATATAAGACAAATAAAGTTATTAATTGATTAAATGCAGACATTAATAGAGATAGACCGCGAAATTCTTTCCTTTTTTAATGGAAGCGAATCATTGTTTCTTGACAATCTGGCTGTAATCCTTACGTCAGGATTGACATGGATACCGCTTTATCTCTCTTTATTATATGTTGTGATAAAGAATAATGAGACGATGAAGCAGATAATGCTTATTGTCGGGAGCGTTATTTTGTGTATAATATTGTCAGACGGTCTTACGGATTTTATTGTTAAGCCTTTCGTTGCACGTTACAGGCCATCATGGGATCCTTTCGTAAAATATACAATTGACATAGTTAATGGGATGCGTGATACTCAGTATGGTTTCTTCTCGGCCCATGCTTCAAATACATTCTGTATAGCAATGTTTTTCTCATTGCTTATACGTAATAGAACATTTACTGTGGCAATTATATTGTGGTCTTTGGTAAATTGTTGGACGAGAATGTACTTGGGACTTCATTATCCTGGAGATATAATTGTAGGTCTTACATGGGGAGCAATCGTTGGAATGATTGTTTACTTCTTATATATTAAAGCATATCTACGTATGCATCCCGGGTTTAATTATATTTCCACACAATATTCTTCAACCGGATACAACTATGTTGATATCAACATTGTTGTGTTAGTTTTAGTTTTAACATTGGTTTATTCCATAATAAGAGCATTGATATTTTAGATTTTCACAAAGAGATGGATACAAAACATATTAGAATTAAGGATTTTAATTATGATTTGCCAGAATCACGTATAGCAAAATTTCCTGTTGCCCAGCGTGACCATAGCAAACTTTTAATATACGACAAAGGTAAAGTTTCTGAAGATGTCTTTTATAATATAACAGATTATTTGCCTAAAGGCTCGCTGATGATATTTAATAACACACGAGTTATCAAGGCTCGAATACATTTCAGAAAGGAAACAGGAGCCATTATTGAAGTTTTTTTACTAGAACCGGCTGAACCTGCTGACTATGAGCAGATGTTTCAGACAAATGGCTCATGTTCTTGGCTTTGTCTTGTCGGTAATCTTAAGAAATGGAAAGAAGGGGCGCTTAAGCGCGTCTTTGATATAAAAGGAACACAAGTAACGCTTACTGCAACTTATCGTCAGGAACATGGGACAAGTCATTGGATCGACTTTGCGTGGGATAATAAGGATATAACATTTGCGGATATTCTTGAAAATGTAGGTGAACTGCCAATACCGCCATATCTTAAACGTGATACTCAAGAGAGCGACAAGGTTACTTATCAGACGGTGTATTCAAAGATAAAGGGCAGTGTTGCAGCCCCAACCGCCGGTCTGCATTTTACTGAAGATGTACTTAAGGCAATTGATGATAAAGGTATTGAGCGTGAAGAACTTACTCTTCATGTTGGAGCCGGAACGTTTAAACCTGTAAAGAGTGAAGAGATAGCCGGACATAACATGCATACCGAATATATCTGCGTGCTTAAATCAACATTAAAGAAGCTAATAGAGCACAATGCATGTGCTGTGGCTGTTGGTACGACAAGCGTAAGAACTCTTGAAAGTCTTTATTATGTAGGTGTGCGTTTGAGCAAAAATCCGGATTTGAAAGAAGAACAGTTACATATAGATCAGTGGGAGCCTTATGAAACACAGACAGAATTGTCGCCTGTAGAGGCTTTGCAAAATATAGTAGACTATCTTGACCGTAACGGACAGAATTCTTTCCATGGAAGCACACAGATAATTATTGCTCCGGGTTATGAGTATAAGATTGTAAAAATGTTGGTCACCAATTTTCATCAGCCTCAAAGTACTTTACTTTTGCTTGTCAGTGCTTTTGTTCATGGTGACTGGAAAACTATATATGATTATGCCTTGAGCCATGATTTCAGGTTCTTGAGTTATGGTGACAGTTCTTTGTTGATTCCTTAACATAATAAAAACGATTAACGATGAAAATAGGAGATAAAGTAAGATTCTTGAGTGAAGTTGGAGGCGGTGTCGTTGCCGGCTTTCAGGGTAAGAATATTGTTCTTGTAGAGGACGAAGACGGTTTTCAGATACCAACAAGTATAACTGACGTTGTTGTGATAGACAATGACGACTATAATATAAAGCATGATGTTCAGAATGTCAGTACGGTTAAGGATGAAGACGAAGATTATGATCCCGCCGACAGACCTGTAACTTTCACAGCACAGCCTGAAGAGCGAAAAGGTGGAGATGCGTTGTCTGTTTATCTTGGCTTTGTGCCGGTTGACATAAAAGAGATAACTAACACAAAGTTTGAGGTTTATTTGATTAACGACAGCAATTATTATATTGATTTTATTTACCTTACCGTTGAAGGTACAAGTTGGAATTTACGTTCTAAAGGAACTGTTGAACCTAACACAAAGTTGTTTATAGAAGAGTTCGGACGTGAAGTGTTGAATGAACTTGAGCGTGTTGCCGTACAGTTTGTGGCATATAAGAAAGACAAAGGATTCCTGCTTAAACCTGCTGTTGATGCTCAGCTTCGTATAGATACTGTAAAATTCTATAAATTGCATACATTCCAGGAGAATGACTTCTTTGAGCAGTCTGCATTAATTTATACTTTGATTGAGAACGACAAGCCCGTACGTCCACTTGTAGTTGATGCAAAAAAACTTAAAATGGAGATGGCTCGAAAGGCGTCAGATGACAACAAACCGAGAGCTGTTGTTCAGAATGCGCGCAAGAAGTCAAAAGACGAACCGGTTGTTGTTGACTTGCATGCTAACGAGCTTCTTGATACAACTGCAGGAATGTCTTCTGCAGATATACTTAACTATCAACTTGATGTATTCAGAAAGACCATGGACAGCTATATGGGCAAACATGGTGTCAAGATAGTTTTTATACATGGAAAGGGTGAAGGAGTGTTGCGTCATGCGGTGATTCACGAACTCAACTACCGTTACAAGAATTGCTCTTATCAAGATGCTTCGTTTCAGGAGTATGGCTATGGAGCTACTCAGGTCACTATAAAGTAATAATACAAAAAAGGATTTACATGCAAAACGGATTTATTAAAGTGGCGGCAGCCATACCTTCGGTTAAAGTAGCCGACTGCTCATATAACGTGCAGCAGATTGAGAGTCTTATAGCCATGGCAGAAGGAAAGGGTGTTGAGGTGATTGTTTTTCCGGAACTTTGTATTACCGGTTACACTTGCCAGGATCTGTTTAAACAGACACTTCTTTTAGAGCAGGCAGAAACTTCTGTTCTCATGTTGCTCGATTTCACCCGTAAGCTGGATATAATCAGTATTGTAGGTGTGCCTGTAGTTGTTGGCGATTTGCTGTTGAATTGTGCAGCAGTGATACAAAAAGGCGATTTGCTTGGGCTAGTTCCGAAGACATATCTTCCTAATTATAGTGAGTTTTATGAGAAGCGTTGGTTTGCTTCGTCACAAGATTTGCAGCCTTCTGAAATTCGTTTTGCAGGCAATAAGATTGTGGTTACGCCTCAGCCGACACTGTTTCGGACATGCGACGGAGCCATGTTTGGCGTGGAGATATGTGAAGATGTGTGGGCTCCGGTGCCGCCTAGCTGTAATCTTGCGCTCTCAGGTGCAGACATCATATTCAATCTTTCAGCCAGTGATGAGCTTATCGGTAAGCACGACTATCTTAAGGGACTGTTGGCTCAGCAGAGTGCACGTATGATTTCTGGCTATATTTACAGTGGTTGTGGATTTGGCGAAAGCACTCAGGATGTGGTCTACGGAGGAAATGCCATTGCTTATGAAAACGGTCAGCTTCTTGCTGAAAGTGAACGTTTTGCTCTTGATTCTCAGCTGATAATTACCCAGATAGATGTAGAGAAAATTCGTAACGAACGTCGTACCAACAGCACTTATATAAATGCCCAGCGTGGACATGATTCGCGTATCGTAAATGCTCATACTGTGATGCCGCGTGACTTTGAACTTATACGTGATGTTGATCCTCATCCGTTTATTCCGAAGACTGACGACATGGAAAAAAGCTGTGATGAGATATTCTCAATACAAGTGGCCGGATTAGCTAAACGTCTTGTTCATACAGGATGCAAGACTGTTGTTGTTGGTATTAGCGGAGGTCTCGACAGTACATTGGCTTTGCTTGTATGTGTAAGAACATTTGACAAGCTGCAATTGTCGCGCAAGGGTATTGTAGGCGTAACTATGCCTGGCTTTGGAACAACAGACCGCACATATAACAATGCAGTAAATCTGATGAAAAGTCTTGGCATCACATTGCGTGAAATCAGTATTGCCGATGCAGTAAAACAACATTTCAATGACATTGGTCATGACATTAACGTGCATGATGTTACTTATGAGAACAGTCAGGCGCGTGAGCGCACTCAGATTCTTATGGATCTCAGCAATCAGCTTGGTGCTTTGGTAATAGGTACTGGCGACCTTTCTGAGCTTGCCTTAGGCTGGGCTACATATAATGGTGACCATATGAGCATGTATGGAGTGAATGCCGGGGTTCCTAAAACGTTGATAAAATATCTTGTCAAGTTTGTTGCTATGAGTGAAGACAGCGATGAAACACGAAGCATACTTCTGGATATAATTGACACTCCTATAAGTCCAGAACTTATACCGGCCGATGAGGCTGGCAACATAACACAGAAGACGGAGGATCTTGTAGGGCCTTATGAACTTCATGATTTCTTCTTATATCATATAATACGTTTTGGTTATCGTCCGTCAAAGATTTTTATGCTTGCACGTAAAGCTTTCGACGGAAGTAATCCTGAAGCTCCTTTCTATGATGATGAAACGATAAAGAAATGGCTTACAATATTTTTGCGCCGTTTCTTCAATCAGCAGTTTAAGCGTTCTTGTCTGCCTGACGGACCTAAAGTCGGGAGCGTCAGTCTTAGTCCGCGCGGCGACTGGCGTATGCCGAGTGATGCTTCGTCTGCATTATGGCTTAAAGAATGTGAGCAGATTTAAGAATTGGCCGACATATAAAAGCTGGAAAATTTGTTGTTGAATATGTCAGTTATGTGAAATAAGGCGTGCAGTTTGTCTATATGCAACTGTTCGCCTTATTTTTTCTCGGTACTTTTCATACATTGATTATTGTTTGTTTTGAGTGGGTTTTTAGTTCTTTATGTTGGTAGAAATATTATTTTGACACCATTCCAAAATTGTTTTTTTGTAAATATTTTCTACCATTCAAATAGAAAACTATTTGTTTTTGGCGCATTGAGAGCAGGTGCTTTATTTTCATTCTTATGTTTTGCTGCAAATTTTGCTCAAATATTATAATTTATGTATATGCTTGATTTATAGGTGATTAGGGTAACAGCGCATATGGGCTTATCATATTGTTTTTGCAAAATGTGGCTTTTTAGAATGTAAAACCATAGATTTTTAAAGATAAACACATTGCTTTTAAGCAGCAAAACCAATGGTTTTACAATATAGAATAGTGCTTTTGGGCGTATTAAAGGCTCCGAAATGTGAATTTGTGTTATTATTCGTGGCTGAATATACTTATATTATTAACGTAAATTTAGAACTGATTTCTAGATTAAAGAAAACTCCGGTCTCGATTTTTTACAGATTTTTCAAATTTAAGATTGTTAAAAATGTAAAGTAGATTGTATACGTGTAAGATGGCTTTCACTTTTAATTTAAGTGCCTGTTTTGATTATGATGTTGCGTTATGTGTCGAATATATAAACTTTTTTATCATAAATAAAGGCCTAAGCCAAAAGTTAAACAGACTTAGACCTTTATTTATGATGCATATTTTTATCCATTATGTGTTTATGAGCGCTACAGATTATTGCTCTATTGCTGTTCCAGCAAGAACGTTTTAAATCTATTGAAGTCATTAGACATATTTACGGTCTGTTTTTTACCTTTCATGAAGTCTGCCAGCCGTTGTGGTATCTTAATTTCTGTTCCGATGATTTTTTCTATTGTGTCCTTAAATTTTGCAGGATGAGCCGTTTCACAGAAAATTCCTGTTTCATTAGTGTTAAGTAAATCTTTTAGCGCCTGATAGCCACAGGCTCCGTGCGGATCAAGTATATAGCCGTTTTCATTGTAACACTGTTTGACTGCGTTGCTTATTTCTTCGTCTGTGTATGTAGCTCCGCTTATCATTGATGCTATTCTTTCATGCGAGCCTTCATATAAGTCATATATACGCGCAAAGTTACTAGGATTGCCTACATCCATTGCGTTTGCAATGGTCTGTATGCTAGGTTTCGGCTCATAAACGCCAGTCTTCAGATAGTTAAAGAATATATCGTTGGCATTGTTTGCTGCTATAAAACGGCATATTGGCAGACCCATTTCTTTGGCAAATAGTCCGGCTGTTATGTTTCCGAAGTTTCCGCTAGGCACACATACAACAAGATTGTCAGTCAGTCCGTTGGCTTTCATTCTTGCGTAGGCATTAAAGTAGTAGAATGCCTGCGGAAGGAATCTCGCCACATTTATAGAGTTGGCAGATGTCAGTTTCATGCTATTGTTCAGCTCTTTGTCCATAAAGGCGTTCTTTACAAGGTTCTGACAATCATCAAACACTCCGTCAATCTCAATGGCTGTTATGTTGTTTCCGAGAGTTGTAAATTGGCTCTCCTGTATTTTGCTTACCTTGCCTTTGGGATACAGCACATAAACATGAATGCCGTCAACTCCCAGGAAACCGTTTGCCACGGCCGAACCAGTGTCACCGCTTGTGGCAACCAGCACGTTTACTATCTGTTGAGATTCTTGCCTGATGAAATATTCAAGCAGGCGTGCCATGAATCGTGCCCCAATATCCTTAAATGCAAGGGTAGGGCCATGAAAAAGTTCCAAGGTCCATATTTTGTTGCATATATTTTTTACAGGACAATCGAACGACAGGGTGTCATAGACAATCTTTTTCAATGCGTCAGTCTCTACATCATCGCCAAAGAATGCTTTGGCCACTTCATACGATATTTCCTGAAATGACATTTTGTCGAGGTCCTTGATAAACTCTTCAGGCAACTTGTTGATTCTTTCCGGCATGTATAGTCCACGGTCTTCAGCCAATCCGTTTACCACCGCATCGCGTAGTGAAACACATTCCGATTTTTTGTTTGTACTATAATATCTCATATCGCAGCTTCCTTTGGTTTGTTTTCAGTCTTTCATGAATGTTTTCATAAACTCGTTGAGTCTTAGCAGTCCGTATCCTCCATCTGCACAGCTCATTTCGTCGTAAGTCTTTACGTTGTCGGGTGTTATTCCGTCATGCCAGATTATGAACGGAACGGGCTCTTTTACGTGAGTGCGCACTTCTACCGGAGTGGGGTGGTCTGGCAATATAGCCATGCGCACAGGAGCATCTTTCCATGTCTTTATTTCTTCATAAATAGGTTTAATGATTTTGCTGTCGAGATTCTCTATGGTTTTAAGTTTCAGTTCGAGGTCCCCGTCGTGTCCTGCCTCGTCGCTTGCTTCAAGATGCAGAAAAACAAAGTCATCCGTCTTTAGCGCCTTTATCGCAGCTTCAGCCTTGCCTTCATAGTTTGTATCCGCAAGTCCTGTGGCTCCTTCTACTTTTATTATTTTCAATCCCGCATAAAATCCTATGCCACGAATCAGGTCAACGGCCGATATAACCGAGCCATTCTTGATTTTAGGGTACATATAGCATAATTTTTCCATGTCTGGGCGGTAGCCTCCTCCCCATGGCCATATGCTGTTGGCTGCGTCTTTTCCGCTTATGCGTCTTTCTTTATTGATAGGATGTCTTTCTAAAAGTTCTTGAGATTTTACAATCAGGCTGTTTATGAGCTTGGCAGTTTCATTACCTGTCATTCTGTTGCCGTCACGCTTTTCTTCCCATCCGGGTTCTGCTTTTACCAAAAGCCCTTTCCATTGTTCGTTCGGATAGTCGTGTGGTGGAGCACAAATTATGTGTTTGTTGCCTCCGCATATTATGAGCAGGTGACGATATTGTATTCCGGTAATGAATTTGATTTGCTCATTGCCGAGATGTTCGTTCAGATACTTTATAAGTATTTCTCCTTCTGAAGTATTCAGATGCCCTCCGTTATGATTTCTGATAACACCATTTTCAAGCGTTATTATGTTGCACCTCATGGCAAAATCATCAGGTCTCATGTCGTATCCGATGCTTGCTGCTTCTAGTGGTCCTCTGCCTTCATAGACTCGATTAAGGTCATAGCCTAGGATGGCAGTGTTGGCAACTTCGCTGCCCGGAAGAAATCCGTCAGGAATAGTTATTAGTCTACCTGTACGCCCTTTGCATGCGAGCATATCCATATAAGGCTTGTCGGCATATTGAAGAAGGGTTTTGCCTCCAAGTCTGGCGACGGGATGATCTGCCATTCCGTCGCCTAAAATGATGATATGTTTCATGTAGCCCCTCCTTTTATGGACTAAATGTTTGCTATGCTCATTATGTTAGCAAACACACCGGCAGCCGTTACACTTGCTCCTGCGCCGTAGCCCTGTATTAACATTGGGTATTCTTTATAGCGTTCAGTAGTTAGCATCACAATGTTGTTAGACCCTTCAAGATTATAGAAAGGATGTCCTTTTTCTACTGTTGTGAGTTCTACGCTGGTATTCCCCATTTCCATTTTTGCAACAAAGCGCCATCTTTTGTTCTGGGCTTCAAGCCGTTTGCGTTTCTGTTCAAACTCATCATCAAGCATAGGCAGATGTTTCCAAAAATCGTCCAATGAACCATTAAAGAATGATTCTGGAATGAAGAGTTTCTTCTCAACATTATCCTGCTCGGCTTTATATCCGGCTTCTCGTGTCAGGATGATGAGTTTGCGTATGACATCTATTCCGCTTAAGTCTATTCTGGGGTCTGGTTCGCTATAGCCTTGTTCTTTTGCACGTCTGACAGCTTCTGAGAACGGAACATTTTCAGACAGTTCGTTGAATATGAAGTTTAGCGTTCCGCTTAATACGGCTTCTATTTTCAGAATTTTGTCACCAGAGTTGCGCAGGTCGTTTATTGTTCCGATGATAGGAAGCCCTGCTCCCACATTTGTCTCAAATCTGAATTTAACACCTTTGGCAAGGGCTGTCTGTTTAAGTTTTATATAACTTTCATAATCAGATGAGGCTGCTATCTTGTTTGCTGCAATAACAGAGATGTTGTGCTCAAGAAAATCCTGATATAAAGCTGACACATCTTTGCTGGCAGTACAGTCTACGAATACGCTGTTAAATATATTCATGCCAATAACCTCTCTGCGTAGTGTCTCGGTGTCGGTAATCTCTGATTGTACAAGCTGTTCTTTATATGTGTCGAGGTCAATGCCTTCGCGGTCGAATATTGCATTGTGGCTGCTTGCGATGCCGACAACATTTAATTGCAGGCGCCTGTTTTGTTTCAGTTCATCATGTTGTGAGCGTATTTGTTCTATAAGTTTGCTGCCAACTGTGCCAACACCGCATATAAAAAGGTTAAGTACGTTGTATTCAGAAAGGAAGAACGAATCATGGAGAACATTGAGTGATTTGCGCAGATACATGCCGTTGATAACGAACGAAATGTTTGTCTCAGATGCGCCCTGGGCACATGCGATGACGCTTATACCGCTTCGTCCAAGTGTTCCAAACAGCTTGCCTGCTATGCCGGGAACATGTTTCATGTTTTCTCCGACAACGGCAATTGTTGCAAGTCCTTTCTCTGCACGCATCGGGAACATGGCTCCTGTTTCAATCTCTTTGGCAAATTCTTCGTTAAGTACGTTTACCGCAGCTTCAGAGTCAGACTCTTTCATACCGATAGAGGTTGAATTTTCAGATGAAGCCTGGCTTACCATAAATACAGATATGCCATTATTTGCCAATGCCGTGAATATTCTTCGGTTTACACCGATTACGCCGACCATAGATAAACCGGTGACGGTAATTAATGCCGTACCACTGATGCTTGAAATACCTTTTATGGCTTTAGTATCATTGTTTATTTCTTTTTTTATTATGGTGCCAGGATTTTTCGGATTGAAAGTGTTCTTTACCCTTATTGGTATGTTCTTTATGCATACCGGATAAATCGTCGGAGGATAAATTACTTTCGCTCCGAAGTTGCATAACTCCATTGCTTCAATATAGCTGAGCTCATTTATGGTATATGCAGTTTGTATTATGCGAGGGTCTGCTGTCATGAAACCATCAACATCAGTCCAAATCTCAAGTACCTCAGCATCTAATGCCGCAGCAATGATTGCTGCGGTGTAGTCACTTCCGCCTCTTCCTAGGTTGGTCGTTTCGTCGGTATTCTTGTCTTTACTAATGAAGCCTGGTACAACAGATATTCGTGGCAATTCCTTGAATGTTTCGCATACTAAAGAGTTTGTCAGCTCACTGTCAAGAACGTGTTTACCATTCTTCTTATGTTCAGTTTTGATAAAGTCGCGTGCATCAAACCAGCATGCGTTTTTTATCAGTGTTGCTACAATGTTTGAACTAAGCCGTTCACCGTAACTTACAATTGCGTTTTGTGTCTTTTCACTGAGGTCGTGTATCAGATATACGCCATAATAGATACTCTTTAATTGTTCAAAAAGAGCATCTACGGTATTAAAAAGATTCTCACGCTTGGTTGTGTCTGTTATTATAGTGTCAATCATCTGATGATGGCGGTTCACCATGGCATCAAATTCTCTCTTATATGATTCATCTCCATTCAGTGCCATTTGAGCAGTAGACAAAAGCTTGTCCGTGATGCCTCCCAATGCACTGACAACAATTATTACTGATTGTTTTTTTGCTTCTTTTTCAACAATCCTCTTTAAGCACATAATGCTTTTAACGGAACCTACGGACGTTCCTCCAAACTTTAATACTTTCATTTTATCTCTTTTATTTAGTTGAGCCCCTCTGACAAATAGGGTTTACGCTCTGTTAAATTGGTCACAAATTTAGCAAGATTTCTTGTTTGTGGCAATTATTTTACATAATAAATTGCTATTTTTGCACAAAATTGGAATATTATGTTACAGGTTATATATAAACGGACGTTGCTGCTTGTCCTCGTTTTGGCTGTATCTTTTGTGAATGTAAACGGTCAGAAGAGAAAGTCTTATGAATTTTATAAGGATTTTCCAGTATACGCTGATAAATTACTTGCAGACTTGAAGTATCCACTGGCATGGGGCAATTGTAATGAAACAGATTTTGGTAAATGGAAAGATACAGCACGTAAAAAGGTGTTTGAATGTATGATGACACCGCCAACGGCAGCAAAAAGTTATGATATAAAGATACTTTCAGAAGAGCATAGAGACGGATATGTTGCCCGTAAGATTGAATTTAATCTTTCTGATTATTATCGTGTGAAAGCTTATTTGTTGATTCCTGATGGTAAAGGGCCGTTTCCTGCTATAAATCTTTTGCATGATCATGGGGCGCATTTGTTTATTGGCAAAGAAAAGATGATAATGCCGTTTGATGAAGATTCTGCTGTTATTGCAGATGCACGTCATTGGTGTGATAAGTTATACGGCGGACAATTCTTTGGCGATTATCTGGCAAAAAATGGCTATGTCGTGTTTTCTACTGATGCCCCTTTATGGGGAGAACGCGGTAGAGCGGAAGGTGTTGACCGAAAAAAATATGATATTATTGCAGGTAACATGATGATGTACGGAAGAAATCTATGTGCATTTATGACATATGATGATATCGCATCAACGGATTTTCTTGCAAGTCTCAATGTGGTTGATTCAGACAGAATAGGGTGTATTGGATTTTCTATGGGAGCTTACAGAGCGTGGATGCTTGCGGCTTTGTCTGAAAAAATTGCCGCATGTGCATCTGTTTGTTGGATGGTGACAACCGATGTGCAGATGACATGGAAGTACGGACGTAAGGAAAATGGAGGATTTGCTAACTGTATTCCTTCATTACGGCAGTATCTTGATTATCCTCATATTGCTAGTATAGCTTGTCCTAAACCTATGCTTTTTATTAACGGATTGAACGATAAGCTATTTCCTGTACCTGGAGTCAAAAAGGCTTATGCAATTATGCATGATGTGTGGAATAGGCAGAAGGCCGGAGACAGACTGGTGACAGAGTTAAGGGATATAACCCACTCATGTGGCATAGAAGAACAGAAGAGTGTTCTTGACTTTATGAATAAATTTTTGAAATAATATTTTGAATATGATAAGTGAATATCAATTACGTGTGCTGCCTCAACAGGCTTTCAATGAAGCAACAATAAAAGAATATATATCACGTGAAAAGGCTATTGATGCGAGGACAATAAAGCATGTCAGAGTGCTTAAACGTAGTATTGATGCCCGTCAGCGTACTATCTTTATTAATTTGAAAGTAAGAGTGTATATTAATGAAGAGCCTGAGGATGATGTTTTTGAGCATGTAGAGTATAAAGATGTTTCTTCAGCTCCTTCGGTTGTTGTTGTAGGAGAAGGTCCTGGTGGGCTTTTCGCTTCTTTGCGTCTTATTGAACATGGATTGCGTCCTATTGTTATAGAACGTGGTAAGGATGTTCATGAACGTAAAAAAGATCTTGCTGCCATTTCACGAACTCATAAGGTTGATAATGAAAGCAATTATTGTTTTGGTGAAGGTGGCGCCGGCGCTTATTCTGATGGAAAGCTATATACAAGAAGTAAGAAGAGGGGTAATATAAGTAAAATATTAAATGTCTTTTGTCAGCATGGAGCTCCTATTTCAATTTTAGCCGATGCTCATCCGCACATAGGAACAGACAAACTTCCGCGTGTTATAGAAAATATGCGAAATACAATATTAAAGTGTGGTGGAGAAGTTCATTTTCAAACAAAGGCAACAGGAATCATTGTTGAAAATGATAAGGCATTGGGTGTCGAGGCTGTAGATCTTAAAAGTGGTAATGAATTAGTCTTTAAAGGACCCGTGATTTTGGCTACAGGACATTCATCAAGGGACATTTATGAGTATCTATATAAGTCTGGAATAGAAATTGAAGCCAAGGGACTTGCTGTTGGTGTGAGGCTTGAGCATCCGGCCGAACTTATTGATCAAATCCAATATCATAACAAGAACGGACGTGGAAAATATCTGCCTGCAGCGGAATATAATTTTGTCACTCAGGTTGATGGGCGTGGCGTTTATTCATTCTGTATGTGTCCTGGTGGCTTTGTAATTCCTGCTGCGACAGGAAAGGAACAGATTGTTGTAAATGGCATGAGCCCGAGTAATCGTTCTTCTAAATGGTCAAATAGCGGAATGGTTGTTGAAATTCATCCTGAAGATATTGAAGGAGAGCGTGATGCCTTGTGCATGATGCGCTTTCAAGAGAATTTAGAGAAGATGTGTTGGCAGCAAGGCAATATGAGGCAGATAGCCCCGGCTCAGCGAATGGTTGATTTTACACGCTCTAAACTCAGTTATGATTTGCCTAAGAGTTCTTATGCACCTGGACTAATCTCTAGTCCTTTACATTTTTGGATGCCAAAGATAATTGCGGGAAGACTAAAACAAGGATTTGAAACCTTTGGAAGGATAAGTCATGGTTTCCTTACCAATGAAGCAGTGCTTATTGCCACAGAAACACGAACTTCTTCGCCAGTGAGAATCGTGCGTAACCCGGAAACATTGCAACATGTGCGTATTCAAGGCTTTTTCCCATGTGGTGAAGGTGCCGGATATGCAGGAGGAATAGTTTCTGCTGGAATCGACGGCGAACGTTGTGCTGATGCAGTTAAGCAATATCTTAATATGCAGAACTAATAAAATGTTCGAAGGGATTCATGCTAATCCGTATGTCATATTGACAGCATAATTTATGAGGACTGCTTTTATGCAGATTTGCTTTTTGTATGAATAACGATTTGAATTGGCTAAGAAGATAGATTTATAGGATATTTTATAAAAATAATTCACCCAAGATTACGTTGTTGAACGTCTTCTTGGGTGAATTGCTTTTATTTGGTTATAATAATCAACCTTATAGAGATTTATACGAGTCCTTTGCCGTGGCAGTTCTTGAATTTTTTACCGCTTCCGCATGGACATGGATCATTTCGTCCCGGCAGCTTATCTTTATGAATAGGCATCTGTCTTCTAGGCTCTGCACTTTCTCTTGTATCTTGTTGTGCTGCTGCCTGTTGTGCCGGATCTGTCATGTCGTCTTTTTGTTCTGTATAGCGTTGACTCCTTTGCTCTGGAGCTGCTTCGTGTACCTCTTCTTGTTGCATTTCTGGTATTTGTCCTCTCATAAGAATTCCGACGATTCGGTTATTCATTTGGTCTACCATATCATCGAACAGTTTAACACTCTCTAATTTGAAGATAACCAGCGGATCTTTTTGTTCATATGAAGCATTTTGTACGCTATGCTTTAATTCGTCCAATGCGCGTAGGTTCTCTTTCCAGCAATCATCAATAATATGTAACAGGATGGTTTTCTCGAATTGTTTTACGACACTCTTGCATTCTGTATCGTATGCTTCCTTTAAGTTACATGGAATATTGAAAATTCGTTTACCGTCAGTAATAGGAACCATTATACGTTCATATCTGTCACCTTGGTTTTCGTAAACATCCTTAATGACAGGCCATCCTACGCTTTGAATGCGCTCAGTTTTACGTTTGAAGTCTGCCATTGCCATTTGGAATGCTCTTTCTGCCAAATTGTCATGGCTATCGTTGGTGAATTCCTCCACTGTAAACGGACATTCCATTGATAGTATTTTGAGGAACTCATTTTTGCAGCCTTCATAATCGTTCTTTTCAATAATGTTTACAACGCGATCCCAGATGATGTTCGTAATATCCATTCCGATTCTTTCACCCATGAGTGCATGGCGACGTTTCTCATATACGACAGTTCTTTGTTTGTTCATGACATCGTCGTATTCAAGCAGACGTTTACGAATACCGAAGTTGTTCTCTTCAACTTTCTTTTGTGCTCTTTCGATATTTTTGGTAATCATCGGACTTTCAATACGCTCTCCATCTTTAAATCCGAGGCGGTCCATAACTCGTGCGATTCTTTCACTTGCAAATAATCGCATAAGCTTATCCTCAAGGCTTACGTAGAATACTGAGCTACCCGGGTCTCCCTGACGACCTGCACGTCCACGAAGCTGTCGGTCAACGCGTCGGCTTTCGTGACGTTCTGTACCAATGATTGCCAAACCTCCAGCAGCCTTTACTTCTGGAGACAACTTAATATCGGTACCACGTCCAGCCATATTCGTTGCGATAGTAACGGCTCCAAGTAATCTTTCTTCAACATGTTGATTTCCATCAGAATCTGTAACAGTGACCTTTCCTAATGTACTACGTCCTGCTTCTGCTACGATATTAGCTTCTCGTTGATGAAGCTTTGCGTTCAACACATTGTGAGGAATGTGGCGCATCTGCAACATCTTGCTTAACAGTTCTGATATTTCTACAGATGTTGTACCAACCAAGCATGGGCGACCAGAATTTCGCATTGCTTCAATTTCCTCTATAACGGCGTTATATTTTTCTCTGGCTGTTTTATAAACTCGGTCGTCCATGTCGTTTCTTATGACTGGCTTGTTTGTTGGAATCTCAACAACATCGAGTTTATAAATATCCCAAAGTTCTCCTGCTTCTGTACTTGCCGTACCCGTCATACCAGAGAGCTTATGATACATACGGAAGTAGTTCTGAAGAGTTATTGTTGCAAATGTTTGTGTCGCTTCTTTTACTTTTACGTGCTCCTTTGCCTCTATAGCTTGGTGTAGACCATCGCTCCATTGTCTTCCTTCCATGATACGACCAGTTTGCTCATCGACGATTTTAACTTCACCGTCCATGACAACATATTCGTCATCTTTATTGAACATGGTATAGGCCTTCAGAAGTTGCTGTAACGTATGCACACGCTCACTTTGAACGGCATAATGATTCAGAAGTTGGTCTTTCTTATCAAGTTTCTGTTGATCATCAAGTTCTTTTTCATTTTCCAATGCAGAAAGCTGTGCTGTAATATCCGGCAACACAAACAACTCCTTGTCATTTACCTGTTTTGCCAGCCATTCTGTTCCTTTGTCTGTTAAATCAACAGAATTTAATTTTTCCTCAACAACAAAATATAAAGGTTCAACGGCTTCAGGCATGCGACGGTTGTTATTTTCCATGTAATACTCTTCCGTTTTGAGCATACCAGCCTTTATACCTTCTTCTGAAAGGTATTTGATTAACGGCTTGTTCTTCGGTAATGCTTTGTGAGAGCGGTATAGGCTCAAGAAACCTTCTTCTTGAAGTTTTTGGTCGTTCTTCTCACGGCCTTCGCTTATTTTTTGTTTAGCCTCAGCCAAGAATTGTGTGGCCAATTTCCTTTGAACATCAACAAGACGTTCAACCAATGGCTGATATTCTTCAAACATCTGGTCATCACCATTTGGTACAGGACCTGATATAATAAGAGGTGTACGTGCATCGTCAATTAACACAGAGTCAACCTCATCGACAATTGCATAGTTGTGAGCTCGTTGAACAAGATCTGAGGGCGATATTGCCATATTGTCACGAAGATAGTCGAAACCAAACTCGTTATTTGTACCAAATGTAATGTCTGCTTGGTATGCTTTTCTTCTTTCAGGTGTATTGGGTCTGTGTTTGTCAATACAGTCAACAGATAATCCGTTGAACTCATAGAGCGGTCCCATCCACTCAGAGTCACGTTTTGCAAGGTAATCATTTACCGTAACGACATGTACACCGTTTCCGGTAAGAGCGTTCAAGAATACAGGCAATGTTGCAACGAGTGTTTTTCCTTCACCTGTTGCCATTTCCGCAATCTTTCCCTGATGCAATACGACACCACCAAAAAGTTGGACGTCATAATGAACCATATCCCATTTCATATCGTTACCGCCGGCCATCCAGTGATTACTATAGATAGCTTTGTCTCCTTCAATCCTAACGAAATCTTTTCTAATGGCAAGTTCTCTATCGAAGTCGTTTGCAGTAACAACTACTTCCTCGTTTTCTGCAAATCTGCGGGCTGTATCTTTTATGATGCTAAAGGCTACGGGCATCACTTCATTGAGGGCTTTTTCATAAATTTCAAGCACCTCTTTTTCAAGCTTATCGATTTGAGCGAATATATCTTCACGCTCATCAATAGGTGTTTCTTCGATTTTTGCCTTCAGTTCAGCAATCTGTTTCTTTTGATCTTGAGCAGATTCTTGAACATACTTTTGAATTTCCTTTGTGCGGGCACGCAAAGAGTCATTATCAAGTGCTTTAATTTCAGGATATGCCGCCTTGACTTTTTCAACTAATGGCTGTATCAGTTTCATGTCTCTTGACGATTTATCACCGAACAATGACTTTAAAAAATTATTAAAACCCATATCTATAATATTTTATTTTCTTTTATGAATTGTGAGTATTTGTGTACAAAAGTACAAATTTATTGTAAAAAAGTTATATTATTTTTAGCTTTATTTAATATAAAGGCAATGCTGAACATGCATTTGGGGCTCTAATCCTAATTATTTTTGCTATTGTAGGAGCTATTCTGTCTATTGTTACAGGTGTAATTAACTCCTCATGCTTTATTCCTGTCCCGTAAAAAATTACAGGAAAAGGAATTGCATTCCCTTTAGAAACATATTGCTGTTTTGTATCTTCATTTAGGAGTTTCCAGCCTGGTGAAACTTCAATTATTAAATCCCCACAATTGTCAGGGTTGTACCAGTTACGTAGTTTTGAATCATTCTTGTCGCCATATAGCATCAAGTCATTACTGGTAAACACATTCTTTATTCCTGAATTTTGTATCAAGAAAGATTGAGCACGGCTTAACAGATCACTTATATTTATACGCTTCAGCTCAATTTGTCTTAAATTTAAGAATATCTGATTGTAGAAACAGCTTTCAATATATTTGTCCTGTCCGTATATTGCGCCAAGATACATATTAAGTAAGTTGGCTGTTCTGTTTATATAGAAAGTACCGCTAGGTATTCTGTATTTTTCGTAATTAATTTCTTTTTCATCGCAATATCCTGTACTTGTTACGACAAATAAAAGATTATTAATACCTATTTTGCTTTCGAGTTTTGATATTAACTTTTCAAGTTCTTTATCAAGTTGTATATATGTGTTTTGTAATTGTTGCTTGTTTATTTTTTTTACTGGAATCTTCACGCTGTATGTTAATGACAGCATATCTGTGATGTCATCAGTTCCCATTCCACAGGAATTCACGCATTCTAATGCAACATTTGTAATATTTGCATTTACATTGTCTTCAGTGAAATTATTAGCGTAAAGTAAATTATAAGATTCTAACCAACTTGGAGCTTTTTTGAAATAATATTTAGAAGAACACCAGCATTTGTTGTCTTTATTGAACCATAATGCTCCATCTGCAGCATGACCACCTCCGATAACTGCAGCATCACGCTCTAGAGCTATACTATATACAATGGCGTCACCTTCAGTTGCTATTTTAAGTTCGTCATTTATGGTCGTGGTAATGATATTTTTTGGAGATGCTCCTTCTTTTGTGAAGATACCTTCATAACTATTGTCATCAACACAATTTACGGGAATCAAAGTGTTTTTGTTTAACCATCTGAACCCTGTTATTCCATTGGATGATGGAGATGTCCCAGTGGAAATTGATGCAATTGATGATGCACGGTCCACTGGAGAAAACATATATTGTGCATTGCTGTATACAGCACCATTTCTTAGGAGTTTCTTTATTCCTCCTTCGCTATAGTACGGAATAAAAGCTTCAATGTAATCTGTCCTTAATTGGTCTATGGCTATATTTACAACCAATTTAGGAACAGGTCTTACATTTTGTGAGCTTATGTTTCCTATTGATGCAACTGCTAAGAATGTTGCTGTAATGTATTTATTTATCATTGTTCTTTTTACGAATAATGTTATATATGCATCTTATCAGCAAAGATAATGCCAAAATGTACGTGCCCTCAGCGTAGTCCTGAAACAGCCCTCCGATAAAGAAGCATGCGATTGATCCTGAGAGATAGTACCAAAGACGATTTGTCCTATTACGTTTTACAATATTGTATATATAAAATAGCGACAGTGGATTAAATAAAAATATTTGTAGATTTGTACTTGTTGTAGGATGCTTTGAGAAAAACATCATTAATAGTATCAAACCTATACAACCATATATAAAAATTAAAAGTGCATCAAAAAACCAAAAATTCTTTTTAAAGCATATTTCAATGATCGTAGTTATTATTATGCATCCAAGGAATATCCATGCACAAGTGCTGGGGCGTAGTGGAAATCCCTTTTCATTATTTATGCTTGTCTGACACTTTACTACATCATGCTGGGATAGAATTAAAGGGCGAGTAATGCCATTTTTGTCTTTTATAGTGGCTTTCTCGAAGTCATACATTAAATTATAAGGTAAAAATTGGTATTCATTTAGATTGGTCTTTCTGTCTGCTTTTGCGCCAAGTAAAATGTCATTGCCAAATCTTGCCCATGGGTCATTATCATTAAATGAATGTATTAAATCTCTGAATGACGGATATGACTCCTTTTTATTAGGATAACATACCTCCCCGTCAATGTTGTCAAGCAAGATGTTGCGGGCGCGTGTGGTACAATTATCATAAAAGTAGTTATATCTGTATACTCTGTTCTCAGGTAAATAATTTTTTTCGATAGCTTTAATTATCTCCTTTTTTTCTTTAGCTGTGAGATTGAGAACTTGTTGTGTGACACTTCTGTTCTCATATCTGTATTCTTCACAAAAGGCATCAAATGGAATAATACCCATTTCATAATCAGTCAATCCGAAGATGAACCTTAGAATAAAAAAGGGGGCTTTGAATGAAAACATGCCATAATTGATGGCAATATCAATTCCCTTCTTTTTGTCGTTGTATCTGATGGCTGTATGCCCGTAAAGGCTATAGACCTCTTGCCCTGGTGCACAGGTCAACAAACTTATCTCTATCGAATCTTCGTCTGTTGTTAGAGACTGCACGCTATTACTGGCACTTATTTCGTTCGTATTTAGCGAAATAAGGCATATTATGGCCAGAATTATAAATGTTTTGAAACGTTTCACGATGCAAAAATAATTCATATTTCTCATTTAACATACTATTATTCCAATTTTTTTAATAATTTTGCACGCTGTAATTTAAAACAGTCAAGTGAATCTGATTATAGATATAGGAAACACGTGTGTGAAATTCGCATGCTTCAATGATGGACATATCATTGAATGTGTTCGTGTTGATAAAAGCGATGCAATATATAGACTGACAGATTTTTGTAATAAATACCCATTTAATAAAGGTATATATTCTACAGTAGCGAGTCTTGATGACGATTTGGTGTCGGCATTTGAAAATTTGCCGTTTCCTGTAATCAAATTAATAAGCGGTAAAACTCCTGTTCCAATTGTTAATCGCTATGCTACTCCTTCAACGTTAGGTGCGGATCGTTTGGCCGCAGTTGTTGGTGCTAATTATTTACGACCAGATTGCAATGTCCTCGTCATAGATGTCGGCACGTGTATAACATTTGATTTTGTTACGGCTGAAGGCGTTTATGAGGGCGGTAATATTTCCTTGGGACCTACAATGCGTTTTTATGCACTTCATGAACATACGGCAAAATTGCCGTTAATTGAGCGAAAAGGTTGCGTGAAGATGCTGGGTGACACTACGGAATATGCGATAAGAAGTGGTGTCGTTCAAGGTATTAAATATGAAATAGAAGGTTACGTAAGAGCCTTTTTAGAAAAATATTCGGATCTTTTTGTTTATTTAACTGGTGGCGTTCATTTGAATTTGCATTTTTCAGAAAAAATGCCCATCTTTGCAAATGATTTTATTGTCCCCATTGGACTTAACAGAATATTAGAATATAACAATGAAATTGTATAGAACGGCGTTAAGCGCAACATTATTGTCGCTTTGTGTAATTCCGACATTCGCTCAAAGTGGAACTAATTCTCCTTATAGCCAGTATGGATTAGGACAGTTAAGTGAGCAGACTAGCGGTTTTAATCGAGGTATGAACGGATTGGGTTTGGGATTTAGAGAGCATAATCAAGTTAATTATATAAATCCGGCGTCATATTCTTCAATGGACTCGCTGACATTTATTTTTGATGCAGGCATGTCTGGTCAGATAACAAATTTCAGTGAGAATGGAACTAAAGTCAATGCTAATAATGCTGATTTTGAGTATGCTGTTGCCGGATTTAGGGCATTTAAGCATGTTGGTGTGAGTTTTGGATTAATACCGTTCACTAATATAGGATATAATTATTCTGTTACTGATTATCTTGATGGTGACAGAAGTACCACTTATACAAATACTTATTCAGGCAGTGGCGGTATCCATCAAGTGTATTTTGGAGCTGGTTGGGAATTCCTAAAAGGATTGTCAATTGGTGCTAATGTCTCATATATTTGGGGTGACTTAAACCGCTCTGTTGTTAACAGCTATAGTGACAGTTGGGTGAATACTTTGTCAAAATATTATACGGCAACTGTAAATAGTTATAAGTTGGACTTTGGACTCCAATATTCAGTTAATTTGAATAAGAATAATTCATTGACGTTGGGTTTGACTTATGGACTTGGCCATAAGTTGAATTCAGATCCGGAATGTCTGATTATTTCAACAAACTCATCGACTTCTGTCGCAGATACTACATCGTTTAGAGTGGATAATGGTTTGGAAATTCCGATGTCATTCGGTGCCGGTTTTATGTGGAATTATAAGAATAAGTTGAAACTTGGTTCTGATTTCACTCTTCAAAAGTGGGGTGGAGTAAAGTATCCGGTATACAATGTCGTTAATGATGTTCCGTCTTATGAATTAGTTGACAATTATTATAAAGACAGATATAAAGTTACTGTAGGAGGAGAATTCTGTAATAATGAAATGAGTCGTGATTTTATTGATAGAGTTCGTTTTAGAGCAGGCGTCTCATATTCAACACCTTATTATAAAGTGAACGGTCAGGATGGACCTAGGGAAATAAGCGTAAGTGCAGGATTCGGTATTCCAATTATCAATAGCTATAATAACAGGTCTATTCTTAATGTTTCCGGACAATGGGTTCATTCATCAGCAGATGGCCTGTTGACAGAGAATACTTTTCGTATTAATATAGGAATAACGTTTAACGAACGTTGGTTCATGAAGTGGAAAGTTGATTAATGTTTTTATTTAAGCAGACATTGAAATCCTATATATTCATAGTGTTTGTGTTTCTTTTCCTTTCTTGTCAGGAGGGAAAAGAGCACATTGCTGCGCCAGCAATAAATCCTCGTGATTCTGTTGCCGTAATGATTTCCTATGGTGTTAATACATTGGTTTCAGATTCAGGCTTAATTAAATACCGTATTGTTGCTGAACGTTGGGAGGTAAATCAAGAGAAAAAACCATCTAGATGGATTTTTGATAAAGGTCTTTTCTTGGAGCAGTTTGATGAGAAGTTCCATGTTGAAGCCTATATTCAAAGCGATACCGCATATTATTATGATCAGTCAAAGATTTGGGAGCTGAGGGGGCGTGTTCGTGTAAGAACAGTTGATGGCATGCGCTTTTCAAGTGAGGAACTGTTTTGGGATCAGAACAGCCATGAGCTGTATAGTCATAAATTTTCTCATCTTATTACTCCAGACCGAGAGATGCAGGGCACTTATTTCTTGAGTGATGAGCATTTAAGGCATTATACAATATCTAATACAAAGGGATCTTTCGTCAAAGGTAAATTTGGCGAAAATACAGATAATGATACTATTTTAACAGCGCCGGATACTGTTAAGGCAAAGAAACGATTGCCTACAACTCCTTCGGCCAAAACAGTGCATAAAGAAATTTAATGTTAAATAAAACTAATTTTAAACGTTTTGTAAATTTGATACGATTGTAGGTTATACCGAATAAATGAGCTAATACCGCATGAATTACAGTATGAAAAGCCTTAACAATGAACTTTTTAAGAGAAAAATAATTGTTTTTATTTTCTTTTTTGTAATTTTGTGCGCTAAAATGTTCAAATACTAATTTGAGGGAATAATAAAAAATAAATATTTATAATAATGGCAGCATTAGGAAAAATCAGAAGCAAAGGCGTTATCCTCATCAGTATATTAGGATTCGCCCTTTTTGCATTTATTGCTGAAGAGTTGTTCCGCTCTTGTGAGTCATCACGAAACGAGAGCCGTCAACAAGTAGGCGAAGTTTTAGGTGACAAAGTCAATGTGCAAGATTTTCAGAAGCTAGTTGACGAGTACACTAACGTTATTAAAATGACTCAAGGTCGTGACAATCTTACTGATGACGATCTTAATCAAGTAAAGGATGTGGTTTGGAATACTTTTGTTCAAACTGAAATCATCAGCAAGGAAGCATCTAAGTTGGGATTGCAGGTTACAGATCAGGAACTGCAGAACATACTTAACGCTGGAACAAACCCGATGCTTCTTCAGACACCATTTGTAAACCAGCAGACAGGACGTTTTGATGCTAATTTGTTGAAGAAGTTCTTGGCTGAATACAAGCAGGCTCAAACAACAAATCCGCAGATGGCGGAGCAGTATCAGGGTATATATAATTTCTGGACATTTATAGAGAAATCTTTGCGTCAGCAGGTATTGGCTCAGAAATATCAGTCATTGTTGGCCGGATGTTTGATTTCTAATCCTGTATCAGCTAAAATGGCGTATACAGATGAAAATCAAGAAAGCAATATCCAGTTGGCATCATTCGCCTATTCTTCTATAAATGACAACAAGGTAAAGATTTCTGATGCAGACTTGAAGGCTAAGTATGAAGAACTCAAGCCTCGTTTCAAACAATATGAAGAAACACGTTCAATCAAATATGTTGATTATCAGGTTTTGCCTTCTGCATCAGACCGTGCAGCTTTGAATAAGACTGTTGCCGGATATGTGCAGTCATTGAAGGAAACAGCTGATCCGGTTGAAATAGTAAGAAATAGCGGTTCTTTGGTTACATATTTAGGTATTCCTCAGACAAAAGCTGCATTCCCGACAGATATAGCAGCACGTCTTGATTCTATGGCTGTAGGTTCAACTTCTGCACCTGTAGAAAATAAGTTGGATAATACCATAAATGTAGTTAAACTTATATCAAAAGTTCAATTGCCTGATTCAGTTCAGTTCCGTGCAATTCAGGTTGGTGGCGCAACACCTGCTGATGCTGCAAAAACTGCAGACAGTATATTTACAGCACTCAAGAGTGGAGCTGAGTTTGAAGCAATTGCAAAGAAATATGGTCAGACAGGCGAGAAGAATTGGATAACATCTAATCAGTATCAGAATGCAACTTCAATGGACGCTGATACAAAGTCTTATATTGAGTCTTTGAATACATTGCCTGTTAATGAAATAAAGAACTTAAAACTTACACAAGGTAATTTGATTCTGCAGATTACAGACCGTAAGGCTATGACAGATAAGTATGTAGCTGCTGTGATTAAGAAACCGATTGAGTTCTCAAAGAACACATATTCTGCTGCATTTAATAAGTTTAGCCAGTTCGTCAGTGAAAGTCAGACTTTGGAGGCTATGCAGAAGAATGCTTCTAAGTATGGTTACAAAGTTCAGGAACGCATGGATATACGCAATTCAGAGCATTATGTAGCAGGTATACATGGAACTCGTGAAGCTCTTAAGTGGATATTCGAGACAGACGAGAACAAGGTATCACAGCTTTATGAGTGTGGTGATAATGACCATCTGCTTGTTTTGGTTATGACAAAGATTAACAAGAAGGGATACCGTTCACTTGATGATGAAAATGTAAAGAATTATGTAAAGCAGGAAGTATTGCGTGATAAGAAGGCTGAAATGCTTATGGCTAAGGTTAAAGGTGTGAACAGCATCTCTGCAGCTAAGGCAAAAGGTGCTCAGGTTTCTGCAGTTAATCAGGTAACATTTGCTGCACCTGTCTTTGTTCAGTCTACAGGTATGAGCGAGCCCGCACTTAGTGGTGCAGTAGCTGCAACAGCGAAGGGTAAGTTCAGTTCTGCTGCAGTTAAGGGTAACGGTGGAGTATATCTGTTCCAGGTTTTGGAAAAGAAGATGCGTCCTGTTAAGTTTAATGCAAAAGAATATGAGCAGCGTCAGCGTCAGAAGATGATGCAGTATGCGGGTAACTTCATGCAAGAACTTTACATAAATGCAAATGTTAAGGATAACCGTTACTTGTTCTTCTAATTGGTTTTGAATATAAAGACGGTTTATTAAATAATTTGGCAGTCCCGACTGAAGATAATTCAGTCGGGATTGTTCTTTTATAATTTGGCTATTTGGCCAAGTTTTCAATCTGTTTTATTAAACAAGTGGATATCTAGTGCAATCTATACTTTTTATCCTTAAATGTGTTTGTTAATGAAGTTTAAGGTTATAATGCAGCTTGTGTGTGTATATATCTGAGAGTGAATATAAATTCTGTATTTATTGTTTTATTCTGAAGGTTATAATTTTGTCTTATTTTTGATAGTATTTTACAGATGGGCAATGCATGAGTCATGTCAAGTCGTGTTTTTACTGTTTTTTAGAGATGCTAAACGTTAAAGTCTAGTAACTTCATAATTGTTGTTCTTAATAGGTCATAAATGGTGCCTTGACATTTTTGATGTATGGTTATTTTATTCTATTGTGTCAGATAAATTTATTTTATAATGATGTATGTTTATTGATTTAATTTTTTATTAATCAATGTTTATTGGTTGAAAGTTATAAAGTAATTGATTTTGATGAACTAATTCAGTTATTTTTACCATAAAAATCATTGAGTTTTAGGGTAAAAACAACTGAATTATATGACCGTTGTATAACGTATTGATATTCAGTTAGTTGCTTGTTTGTATGCTTTTATGCTGCAATATGACATCTATTGAAGCGTAAAAGATGTCCTTTTGTGCTTTGAAAGGATGTATCTTATGCTCTGCTAATAATTCTTTTGATTGATCCGAGTAAATAATAGTTGCTCTTAATTATTTTGTCTGAGGCTTCTGTTTAGCATATAACCTCAGAAAGTTTGCCTGTATATGAATCTATAATAAATCCGCGTACAATAATGTCTTTGGGCATAAGAGGATGTTTGGCAACAATTTCTACAGACTTTCTGACAGCTTCTTCTGAATTGTTAAATCCATTAAGCCATGATCTGAAGTCAATTCCGCAATATTTCATCATGTCTATGTGTTCTTGTGAAACACCTCTTTCCAGCATTAGTCTGATCATTTCGTCTGGATCTAGATGCTGTGCTCCGCAGTCAGTGTGTCCTATAATCATAATCTCTTTGACACCTAGTTCATACACTCCTACGAGCAAGCTACGTATGGTGCTGTCGAATGGTGACTGAATGATGCCTCCTGCATTTTTTATCATCTTTACGTCCCCATTCTTTATTCCTAAGGATGCCATAAGTAATTGTGTAAGTCTTGTATCCATACACGATACAATTGCAACTTTCTTATCTGGATATTTGGTGGTTACATATGGTTCATAAGCCTTTTCTGTAACGAACTGTTTGTTATAAGCTAGAAATTCGTCTATCATATTTATTTGTTTATTTTGAATATAATCTTTAGGTTATTTCTTGTTTTAATTTATGAGCAAATGATGCAGAATCTTTTGCAAAATTAGTAAAAATAATAATATACGTGGAAACAGTTTAGATAAATTATTCATATTAAATTAGCATGATTCGTTTCGTTTTCGTAAAAAATGTGTAACTTTGTAAATATCATATATTGCTTTTACAGAACACATAGATTTAACTTTCAGACTAATTACTTTAAATCTTCTAATGAAAAAACTAATTATATTTATATTTTTGTTTTGCATATCATTGCATATCGACGCTGAGCAGACACATGAATGGGAACAGTTTTTGTACCAGTTAAGTGAACTTGAGGATATAGAGTCTTCATCGTGGGAGTCTTCATTTGAACTTTTGTGTGATCTGGAAGAAAATCCAATAAATATTAATACAGCATCTAGAGAGGATCTGGAGCAGTTTCCTTTTTTGACTGCAAAGGATGTAGAGAATATCAGTGAGTATATTTATCGTTATGGACCAATGAAATCTTTGGGGGAACTCGTAATGATAAAAGATTTGTCATATTATAAGCGTAGGCTTCTTTTTTATTTTACTTATGCTGGAGATACGCATAAAAAGGGCTTTCCGTCTTTTAAAAACATCGTAAAATATGGTAAACATGAGGTTGTTGGGACCATAAAAATTCCTTTTTATGACAGAAAAGGTGATATAAATGGATATCAGGGCTATAAATATAAACATAGTGTAAGGTATGACTTCGATTATGGAGATTATCTACGATTAGGCTTCCTTGGATCTCAAGATGCCGGAGAGCCGTTTTTTGCAGGCCGAAATAGTATGGGATATGATTTTTATTCATTTTATCTTGTCTTGAAGAAAATGGGGCGTATAAAAACTTTGGCGTTAGGCAGGTACAGGCTGCGTTTCGGAATGGGACTTGTTATGAATAATAACTTTAGTTTTGGCAAGTTGTCAACGCTATCATCCATGGGAAGAGGTGGCAGCAATATAAGGGCTCACTCTTCAACTTCTGACGGAAACTATCTTCAAGGGGCTGCAGGTACATTTACTTTAGCCAAAGGGTTAGATTTAAGTTTATTTGTCTCTTATCGCAAGTTTGATGCTACTTTGAATAAAGGTGACAGTACAATTTCTACAATACTAAATTCTGGTTACCATCGAACCAAGACGGAATTGGATAAGAAAAATAATTCTTCACATTTGCTTTTTGGCGGTAATGTAGATTATCGTTTTGGAGGATTTTATGTAGGGGCAACTGCTGCATACACATCTTTAGATAAAGAGCTTGTGCCTAAAACTACTTCGGTTTATCGCAGATATTATGCTCATGGTAAAGAATTTTATAATGTAGGTGTAAATTATGGTTATACTGGTAGCCGCCTGTCATTCAGTGGAGAGACTGCAACTGGTGGCTGTAAAGCTGTTGCTACGATTAATTCTTTAAGCTATAGCATAACAGATCGTTTGACCATGTTGGCTCTTCAGCGTTTTTATTCATACAAATATTATTCGTTGTTTGCTGAAAGTTTTAATGAGGGTGGGGCTGTGCAAAATGAAAGTGGTATATATTTGGGAATGACATGGCGACCGTCACAGGCGTTAAACATAATTGCATATATCGATTATGCTTATTTTGCATGGCCTAAGTATCAGGCTTCAAAAAGTTCATGTTCTTTAGATAATACGTTGCAACTGACATATGTTATGCCTAGATGGATATTTTCAGCACGTTATCGGCTTAAAATACGTGAGAAAGACAATAAAGATAAAACGGATTTAATCAATAAAATTGATCATAGAGCACGTTTTTCTGCTGCGTATAGTTTTGGAGCCTGGAAAGCTAAGACGCAGGCTGATCTTGCTTTTTCTTCATACAAAGAAAATAGTTTTGGATGGATGATAACGCAGAATGCCAATTACATATTAAAAAAACGGTTAAACATAAATGTTTCTTTTTCTTATTTTAATACAGACAGTTATGACAGCCGTGTGTATTCTTATGAAAAGGGTATGCTCTATTCATACTATTTCCCGTCATTTTATGGGCATGGTATTCGAGGTTCCTTATTTGCCGGTTATGATATTTTGAAACAGGTCACATTGTTTGCTAAAGTAGGAACGACAAAATATTTTGACAGAGAAATAATTGGCAGCAGTTATCAGCAGATTAATCATTCTTCTGCCACTGACCTGGAATTACAATTAAGGATAAAATTATGAACTAAATGCAGAGCTGATAAGGCAATTTTCGTGTGTTATTAGGTATCAAAATACCTTGTTGATAAAAGATGAGAACAATGTTAGGGCATTTTAATTCTGATTGTATCAGGTACTCATATTTCATTCTATAAGAGATGGATGCTTTCTGATCCTGATAGTAGATAGGGTGGTACATCTTTGTTGCTCTATATTTTGCCCTATACATATAATCTAAATTTGCTGATTTGGCACGACTGATATTTTTATATATCAGGATATAAATTGAAAATTATTTTGTCTGCGTTAAATTTTATCATGATTTTCAATCCAATTATCAATAAGTTTTCTTGCAATAGACAATTTTTCCGGTATTGGTGGAAGATTGTCCATGGTGAACCAGCCACCGGCACCAAGTTCAGAACGCTGTAATTTTATTTCACCACTTTCGTATTCTGCATAAAAGCCAATCATTAGGCCACAAGGGTATGGCCATGGCTGAGATCCGAAATATTTAAGGTTTTTGATTTTTAAACTCGTTTCTTCCGTTACTTCCCTTACGACAGCTTGCTCAAGTGTTTCGCCTGTTTCAACGAATCCGGCAACTAGACCATAATAATTACCTTTAAAGTTGTTTGCATGAACAAGTAATACCTGATCATTTTTGTGTATTAATACGATTATCGCTGTTGCAAGTTGTGGCCATATTTCTTTTCCGCATTTCTCACATTTCTTAGAAATATCAGTATTGAGTTTCATGTGTCCGCCACATACGCCACAGAATTTTGTATTTGAATCCCAATAAAGTATTTCTTCACATTTGCCTGCTTTGAGATATAGTGGTTGGGGCAGTTTATGATATGATGCCCTTAAATTACACATTTCAAACTTATCGTTGTTAATAGGGCTGTCTATTCGATAAGTTTTTACTTCGTAAGATTCCAGTGGAGTTATATTATGGATGGTTGTATCTTTTCCAATTTCAGTAGGAGGATACTCCTGAAAAGGAATCGTATAACTACCGTCTGAATTCTTTTCAAGTAATAAATCTGTGTTATTAAAAACAAACCAATACTTCTTCATAGTTTATAAATTATAATATGGCAATTAATTGATTATCTATTGCCAAAAAGCAGGTCTTTATCGCGTCTTATTGCCGGTATTGCTAGTGATGATGGTACAAATTTCCAGTTGTCGTTTGGTTTAGGATTAACAATTTTAGCATCTTCTATTTCTTTCATGATGTAGTACCTTTGATCATGTTCGCTTTCATATATAATTCTGCCTTTGATTGAATCTTTTGGTATCCCGGCACCACGTGTTAAAAGTTCACCTCCGCCATTGCCTCTATAGCTGTTCATTGCTACGTTATACCATTTGTCCATTATAAAAGGTTCGCCATTTGACATCTGCAATATATGTATCTTATTTCCATAAGGTTTTGTTACATCTACTTCATAGTCAATTCCTGCTGCACTGTCAAAATTGAAGGCAAGATTTTTAAATGTATATTTTTTTATTCCGTTGACGCTATCAATATTCAGCAGCATTATATGGGCATCTTTTGATACCATTGTATTTGTCCATAGGCCATAACTCATTTCAAGGTAATTCTTTATTTCCTTTCCAGTCATTTTTATCGTATATATCTGGTTCTCATATTTATAGAGATTAAATAAATCTCCGACAAATACGTCACCAGCTTTTATACAGGCATCAAATGACAATGGAGCATTGAATGATACATCGGCATTTGTTACTTTAAGCTGAACGTTTTGGATAAAATCACAAAATGCGCTGCTTCCGAAATATGAGTCACGTGTATATATTGAATTTTTGAAGGTGCCTATTTTCTTATTGACATAGTTGTTTATGCTGTCTATTTCGTCCTTGAAATACTCCATGAATGCAGTATCAACAGGCAGATTTCTTACATCTTTCAGACTTCCTTTTATCTGTTTATTTATTATTTGCCCGTTGTTTATTGTTACGTCTATTTCAGCATCGCATATGAAGTATGCATTAGATGAAGGATCCATGCAAAGGACATCATGTCCGTCTTTATTTTTGATTGTTTCAATGTGTTTCTTATGATCATGCCCATATAAAATCAAATCGAAACCAGGTACTTCTTTGGCAATTCTTAAGGAGGCGTCTTCTTCATATTCATCTGTAATTATTCCTCCTTCGGCTCCAGAATGGAAAAGGCCGATTATTATATCAGGGTTTTCCTGCTTCTTCAAATAGGTAGTCCAATATAAAGCACATTCTTTCATCTCTTGAAAAGACATACCTTCCCAAAGTTTTTCGTTAAGCCAGTTGGGAATTGCAGGAGTTATCATGCCAATAATAGCAATCTTTATGCCGTCACGATTTATTATATGGTAAGGCTTAAGATATGGCTTTTCCGTATCTTTTGATATTATATTTGCAGCAAGCATTGGACACTTTACCTCTTTTATCCATTTGTCATATACATTATGACCGGTTTCAATGTCATGATTTCCGATAGTTTGGACATCATAGCCCATATAATTTATGACCGATGCAGCTACATTGGGAAGTTCAGGCTTTACATAATTACAGTAATAGCATGTAGGTTGACCTTGTAAAATGTCACCATTGTCCATCAATATAAGATTAGCACCATAAGTTTTTCTGAGGTCCTTTATGTATGTTGAAACACGTGCTAAAGAACCTTTTGCTGGTTTACGCTCAATGAAGTCATAGGGAAAGAAACATCCATGAACATCACTAGTCTGTATAATTCGGAGTTTTATAGTCTTTTCCTGGCCCATCAATAGTGTATTAAGGCATATAGTAAAGAAACTTATGGCGACTAATCTTAACATATTATTATTCATTTATCCTTGTCATAGACATTTCTGTCATTTTACCGTCAGGATTAATTCTTGCATTAATTTTATACTTATAGTTTGCGCTTGGCTCATCAACTTTCTCAACTTTCTGATTTGCCATGAAATTTACAATGTATTCATATTGTTCGTCACCAATCTCTTTCTTTTGTATGTTGTAGTCACCGGAGATACTCCAAACCATATTCTGAACATCTTGTTTATACAATCTGTTCATGAAATAAATGATATCCTGTTTTGTAGCATTTTGCTTACCTAAAAAGTTGATGTTATCATTTATGTTTGAAACGAGATTAACTTCATCGCGCTCGTTAATGCTTACGAAAAAGTTATGGAAGAGATTACTTATTGCTTGTCTTTCTTCCATGCTTACAGTATTTGCTTTAATCTTTTTCAAAGCAATTTGTGCCTCCTCATAATGATTGCCATCAGAATGGTCTGCCATGTACATCTGATATGCCTCAGAGGTATTTAATTTTAGGCATTGTGCCCAATCAATAGAATCAATTTTGTCCATTGCTTCTTGTTTGTGTGGACTATCAGGATGTTTGCTTAAGTAATCCATCAGTGCTGATTTACTGCCACTTACAATGGCATTTGTCCAATCCTGATCTAATTGCTCAAGTCTTTGCAAATGTGCTTTAATTGAATCAATATGCTCTTGTGGAGCATCTTTAAAGTTATTTAAATATTCTTGTAAAATTGTTGGATCCTCACTGCTTAAGGCAAAATTATATTCTTCCATTTCCTTTTCACTTTGCGCCCTGTTGTAGAAATAGAAGCATACACCTAATGCCAACACTGCTATTATTAACGAAACAATCAGTGTTGTCCTGTTATTTTTTCTTGCTTTAGGAGTGTTGTCGTTGGGAGTCGTATATTGTTCTTGAGGCGTTGTATTCAAACTATTGCTTGACTCGTCTTTTGTAGGAACGATTATACCATTGTCTGACGTCAGATAGCTATTCCTTTCTACATTTGTTGAGTTTTGCTCAACAAGGCTTTGATTGTCATTCTCAATAGGATTATTGCCATTGGAAGGTGATTTGTGACAATGTGGGCAGACAATCTCACTTATTAAATAAATTTCTCCACAATAAGGACATTTTATTATTTTTCCTGCGATTTCTACTCCACAATTGGGGCATACAGGAGCCTTGTCACTAGTTTGATGACCACATTCAGGACATTTAATAATTGCCATTTTTATATTTTTATTTTATATGTTATTTTATTAGAAATGTCTAAACCGTATTTCTCTCATGCTATGACGTCCCATAAATCTGCTCTTGTCAACATATGTGTTGATACCATTTATGCGTCCTTTTGCAGTATATTGCCAAAGAGTATAATCTCTTCCGTCGGCAAGTTTGGGTTCCTCATCAGAATATTGGGCAATCATAAGACAATAATTGTCAATTTTGCCTTGGAGATGTTTGTTGTAGAAATTTGTATATGTATACAATAAAGGCTTTTGGCGATAGGCCTTCTCAACTAAATCGATGAATTTAAATAATGAATCACAAAATTCGTCAGTCTTAAGCCCCCCTGTTGTCTCTATGTCTATCATAGGTATCAGGTCCTGGTCTCCAGGACGGCATTGTGATTTAAAATTTTCGAGTTGCTTAACTAAATCAGTTTTAGGCCGAAAAAAATGGTATGAGCCAACTTTTAAACCATATCTGTGTGCTAATTCGATATTTCTTTCGTATGTTTTGTCTATATGTGTACCGCCTTCTGTCGCTTTTAAATAAACATAGGCCATTTTGCTATTTTCACCAATTGTTTCCCAGAAAACGTCTCCTTGATAATGGCTGAGATCTATTCCGTGAATATGTCTGCATGTGTCTTCACATTGAACGTAGGTGTTGTAATCTTGTGCAGATATATATTGTGTTAGAGTAAATAGGCTGATAATAATAAAAATGTATTGTTTCATTGTATGATTCCTTATTTTTGGCAAAGATACACTTAATCGTTGGTACAACAAAGAAAATTATAAAATTTTAGTTATTCCTCAATATTTGAAAGACTGTTAAAAATATTAGAGAAAAAGATGCTTGTTGTCTCAAGTGGAAAGAATGAAAAATACTTGAACATACCGGTATTAGGCTTTGGGATATTACAAATCAAGTTATTAATTTCTTTTTGAGTCTCATTCATCTTGTCCTCCGATTTTGCTTTAAGGTTTAGCGGTAATTTTACTTCTCCCGTTTTGATTTTATTTTGGTTATTGTAGAATGGGATTTCGCTTGTATCGAAGTTAAAGAACTTAATGAGGTATATGCCAACTAAGTTCATTATTTTATTCATCTTTAATGTATTTATCCAATTGTCTATTTTAACGAAATCTATTTTGTTACCATATTTTCTTAAATAAATGCCATATTCTACAAGGTCTCTGATGTATGAATTTGCGGATAAAAGATTTTTAATGTTATCAATACTTCTGTTTAAGAATGTTATAGAGTCTACAGATGTATCGATACTATGAATCTCATTATAAATAATTCGATTTAATTTCTTGTTTAAATATGGATTAGAGAATTTATTTATTGTTTTTGTCGACTGTCTGTATTGGGCGTCTTTTGGCGTGATTCTTGTTGTATTGGAATAAATAGTTTCGTTTATAGAGTTTGTGATCTTTGTTGGTATAATATTATTTGATGAGTTATCTGAATAAATTATTCCAGATATGATAAAATCTTCAACATCATTTATTTTAGCAATGTATAATAGTTGATTCCATTTATATTCGGACATTTCTTCAAGTGTACAATATGACTGAAATGCTCCAGTAGATAATAATTTAATGAAATTTCTTATTACAACTTGCATATCTTTTGTGGTTATAACTGCTTTTGCAGTGTTTTTTATTTTTCAGGATGATGTGTTTACATCATCCTGAAAATATGTTTAAAGTGTTACACCATTTTTGAAGATGGATATTTCTCTGTATCCGTTCTTCTCATTGCATGTTTTTTCACCATTGGCAACAGATATTATCTTTTTGATGAACTTGTCCAATAGGGATTTCATATCTGTTCCTTCAACCAATTCTCCTGCATTGAAATCAATCCAATTTGGCTTGTTGTTAAATAGTGTACTATTGGTCGATATTTTCATAGTCGGAATAAATGTACCAAATGGAGTGCCGCGTCCTGTTGTAAATAAAACAATCTGACAGCCTGCAGCAGCTAATGCTGTTGAAGCAACAAGGTCGTTTCCTGGTGCAGACAACAGATTAAGACCGGTAGTTTTTAGTCTGTCGCCATAGCCTAATACACCACTAACAGGGGCTCTTCCACATTTTTGAGTACATCCAAGTGCTTTGTCCTCTAATGTAGATATTCCACCGGCTTTGTTTCCAGGTGAAGGATTCTCACCAACAGGTTCGCCATGGCTCAAGAAATACTCTTTAAAGTCATTAACGAGTTTTACAGTCTGATTAAAGAGGTCTTCATTTTGACATCTGTTCATGAGAATTGTTTCTGCACCAAACATTTCTGGCACTTCTGTAAGTATAGATGTTCCGCCTTGTGCAACAATAAAGTCAGAAAATTCTCCAACAAGCGGATTGGCTGTTATACCACTTAATCCATCGCTTCCGCCACATTTTAATCCTATACGCAACTTGCTTAACGGACACTCTGTCCTTACATCTTTACTTGCTATATCGTATAATGAGTGCAGAATTTTCATTCCTTCTTCAACTTCATCTCCTGGAACCTTTTGTACTACAAGGAATTTTATACGACTCTTATCGTAATCGCCTAAAAGTTTTTCAAACTGGTCAGGCTGGTTGTTCTCACATCCCAAGCTTAATATCAGAACAGCTCCGGCATTAGGATGAAGAACAATGTCGCGTAACACTTTTCTGGTGTTTTCATGGTCCTCACTTAATTGTGAACATCCATAATTGTGGTGCCAGGCATGAACGGCGTCAATACCGGCTAATTTTGTTTCTTCAGCCAGCTTTGTCGCTAATTTTTCTGCTATTCCATTTACACATCCTACAGTTGGTACAATCCATACTTCATTTCTTATTCCAACCTCACCATTGGCTCTGACATATCCATTGAATGTTAGATTTTGGTTTTCGATGGGAAGAATTTCATTTACAGGATTATATTCATAAGCAAGTTTACCTGATAAATTCGTTTTTAGATTGTTCTCATTAATCCATTCACCAGCCTTTAAATCTTTTTGGGCATGTCCTATAGGATAGCCGTATTTGATGATGTTCTCACCAGCCTTTGTATCTTGTAAAAGGATTTTATGGCCGACAGGAGTGTCCTGCAAAACGGTTATAGTTTTGCCATTGATGCTTATTTCTTCTCCCTGCTTATAGTCCCTTAGACAAACTACAACAGAATCGGCCGGATTAATTTTAATGAATGAAACTTTTTCCATAAAATGATTTGTTTTATAGTTGTGTAAATTAAGTTTATAATTGTGTGCGTCTATAGAAATCCACGTTCTCTTTAGACAATAATTCTATTGGCATGTAGTTTACCGGATCAACCTTCTTTTTTAACACTATAGCCTTAAATAATGTATCGACACAATTGTAGCCCTGCATGAACGCATGTTGGGCAATGAGGAATGATATCGTTCCTAATCGTAAGCATTTCGCATTTTTTTCAACCATATCATATCCCATTATTTGAACGTCACGTCTATTGGTCTTTAATAAAAATTCACCGACAATATGACCTTTTGAACATAGAGTGATGCAATGGTGTATATGTGGGTTTGATGTAAAGAAATTTTCTAAGATAGAGTCATAATTGTTTTCATCTTCATCCAACGGTAAATCTAGCTCAATAATCTTCGTTTGTGGAAAATGGTCCTGCATATAATGCCTGAAACCAACTTCTCTGTTATCTTGTTGCTTACTTTCGACTTTTCCGTTCTTAGTCTGTTTCATAAGCATTATTTCTTTTTCGCCTGATGCTATTAACATGAGCATTTTTGCGGCAAAATATCCACTACAAAAAGAATCCTGCCCATAGAATGAAAGTGGCTTTAAATCTGGCATATATGAGTCTAATAATATAAAAGGTATGCCGCGTTCGTGCAATTTTTCCGTAAAACCTTTCGTTGTTTCTAAATCGCTAGGCACAACAATTACCCCATTTGGGTTTGCATTTAGACATTTGGTGTATTCTCTAATAAAAGTAGACGAGTCAAACCTTTTATAGTACATCATTTTCACATCAATGTGAAAATCACGTCTTGCTTCACATGCTTTTGCTGCTCCCTCTTCAATTTCTTCCCAATAAGCTTCTGATTTATGTTGAGGGATTATACAATAAAAAGTGTATGACTTGTTGTATGCAAGAGCACTTGCATACATATTCGGTTGGTAATTTATGTTTTTTAAAACAGCTTCAACCTTTTCCCTTGCTGATTTGGATACATTCGGACGGTTATGTAAAACTCTGTCAACGGTTCCAACTGATACACCTGATTTCTCGGCAATGTCTTTAATTCTTATCTTTTCGCTCATATATAAATCCACTTTCAAAGATAAAGTGAAATATTTTCTGCAAAAATAGCAATAAAAACTGAATCGTGCGAAAACACAAAGGCGATTTTTGTGAAAAACACATTTTTTTGTTGTTTTATTTGTTTGGTTTTAATTTAAATATTAATTTTGTGAACTGAAAAAACAAATTATAAATCTATAAACATTCAAAAATTAAAGAAATGGCTAAAGTTGTAACCTTGGGCGAGATAATGCTTCGCCTTTCATCTCCCGGTCAGAAGAGATTTGTTCAATGTGATAATTTTGATGTTGTGTATGGTGGTGGCGAGGCAAACGTTGCTGTTAGTGCTGCGAATTATGGTCATGAGGCTTATTTTGTAACGAAATTACCTAAACATGAAATAGGGCAGTGTGCCTTAAATGCATTACGCAGATACGGAGTTAATACACAGTTCATTGCGCGTGGTGGTGATCGTTTAGGTATATATTTCCTTGAAACAGGTGCAAGTATGCGTCCTTCAAAGGTTGTATATGACCGTGCTCACAGTTCTATCGCTGAAGCTGATCCTGAAGATTTCGACTTTGATAAGATAATGGAAGGAGCTCAGTGGTTCCATTGGAGTGGAATTACTCCGGCCATTAGTGACAAGGCTGCAGAACTTACACGTCTTGCTTGTGAGGCTGCAAAACGTCATGGCGTAACTGTTAGTGTGGACCTTAATTTCCGTAAAAAACTTTGGACATCAGAGAAGGCTCAGAGTATAATGAAACCTTTGATGAAGTATGTTGATGTATGTATAGGTAACGAGGAAGATGCACAGTTATGTTTAGGCTTTAAGCCGGATGCAGATGTTGAAGGTGGAAAAACAGATGCTGAAGGATATTATGGCATATTCAAGGGCATGATGGAAGAGTTTGGCTTTAAGTATGTTGTTTCAACTCTTCGTGAGTCTTTATCTGCTACCCATAATGGCTGGAAGGCATTGATTTATAACGGAAAAGAATTTTACCAGAGTAAGCATTATGATATAATGCCTATTATTGATCGTGTTGGTGGTGGTGATTCTTTTGCCGGTGGTCTTATACATGGATTGCTGACATATCCGGAAGATCAGGGTAAGGCATTAGAGTTCGCCGTTGCAGCATCTGCCTTGAAACATACAATTCCGGGCGACTTTAATTTGATGTCAGCAGAGGAGGTTGAAAATCTTGCTGGTGGTGACGCTTCTGGTCGTGTTCAGCGTTGATGCTGGCATGAGTAATGTTTTGACATCTGAAATTTATAAACTAAGAAATGCTTTGACAATTTGCGTGTTTAAAGAATAAAACTTTCAAAAGTCCGTATATTGTTTAAGTGTTATTATAAATAAAAAATAGAATATAATGGCTAAATTTGATAAAATTGCGGTATTGAACAAGATAAGTTCAACTGGAATGGTACCAGTCTTTTATCATAAAGATGTAGAAATAGCAAAAAAAGTTATAAAAGCATGTTATGATGGAGGCGTTCGTGCTTTTGAATTCACCAATCGTGGTGATTTTGCTCATGAGGTGTTTGGTGAAGTAGTTAAGTTTGCTGCCGTTGAATGTCCTGAACTTGCCTTAGGTGTCGGTTCGGTTGTTGATCCCGCAACAGCAGCATTGTATATCCAGCTTGGTGCTAATTTTGTAGTTGGCCCGTTGTTTAATCCGGAAATTGCTAAGGTTTGTAACCGTCGCTTGGTTCCTTATACTCCTGGATGCGGAAGTGTTTCAGAAGTAGGTTTTGCTCAGGAATTAGGCTGTGATTTATGTAAAGTATTCCCAGGTGACGTTTTAGGACCAAAATTGGTTAAGGGAATGTTGGCTCCTATGCCTTGGTCTAAATTGATGGTAACCGGTGGCGTTTCTCCTGATGAGGAAAATCTTAATTCATGGATTAAAGCAGGCGTGTTCTGTGTGGGAATGGGTTCTAAGTTATTCCCGAAAGATGTTATTGCTGCAGGTAATTGGCAAGCTATTACGGATAAGTGTAAAGAAGCTTTAGGGTATATTGCTAAGGCTCGCGGATAATAAATACGTATTAAAAGGCTCGATTGTGCTTCTTGGCATATTGAGCCTTTTATTTTTTTCAGCTTGTTCTTTTGAAAACGAAAAATCAGAAGTTGACAGGTTGAATGATATATCTTATGTATATCATTACAAGGACTTGGATTCAACTTATTATTATGCCAATAAGGCATTAAGTTTGTCGAAAGGAAATTCTTCTGCATGTGCAGAGGCATATAATAATTTGGCTTTTTTTCATATTTCAAAAATGAATTATGAAAAAGCATATGATTTTCTTGATAGCGTTACTTATGTTACAGATAATCAAGTAGAACTTTTAATTGCTGATATTCAGCGTATGAGATTGTGTCAGCGAGAATCAGAAAATAAAAAGTTTTACGATTTTCGTGAACGTGCTCAAGCCAGATTAAAGCGAATAAACGAAGAAAAAAAATCTTTACCAGAACGCTTGTCAAGGCGTCTTAATTATGCCGAATCAGAGTTTCTGATAGTTAGTTCTACTTATTACTATTATTTGGGACTTGTTGATAAGGCTAAGCATGCCATATTGCAAATAGACTCTATAACTGAAATATATAAGGATACAGCTCAATATATAAATTATTTATATCAATTAGGGAGCGGCGGATTGATAGAAGGAAAAACACAGTATGATGTTTCTCAAAAAGAATTCGAGTATTTGTTTAAATGTTATTTGTATGCTAAGAAAGGAAAATACAAGTACTGGGAAGCAAACTCTTTGCAAGCGTTAAGTGAACATCTTATAGATAAAGACAATCGAACGTGGTTGTCTTTAAATAATAAATTGGCAATAAACTATCTTAATATTGATAATATGCCTGATAGTTTGTTGGCCGGAAATTTAGCACAAAGAGCATTATCATTATTTGTTAGTTATGGAGATGTATATCAAATTGCAGGAGCATACCGTACTTTGGCTTTTTGTTATTGGACTGTGTGTGATTATACATCTTCTTTGATCTGTTTGGAAAATGCATTGGCAGAGCCTTTGATAAACCAAGCACCTGATTTAGTCGCTAGTATCTGTGAACAATTGAGTTTGGCTTATTCTGCGATTGATGATAAGAATAATAGTGATATTTATCGTAATAAATATCTTGATTTACGAGAAGAAACGCGACAAGATAGGCAATTAGAAGCTCGTGCTGAACAATTGGAAAAAACATCAATGCAACTTAATGTCCTTATAGTATTCATAATCTGTTTAATATGTGTTGTTATTGCATTGTTTTTTATTCTTAATAGTTTAAGAAAAAAACGAGATAAAAAATTTTATATAGATGATTTGTTAAAACCTTTACAGGAATGGAATAAGTTGAATTGTAAGTATTTAAATAATCTTGATGAAAGTTATGAAGAGGTTGAAGAACAATTGAATTTATGTCGTTTGAGTATAGAAAAAGCTAAAAGGAGAAACGTGGACAATCGTTCTAAGGTTTTTCTTGTTAATAATGTATTGCCTTATATTGATCGAATAATAAATGAGATAAAGCGGATAGAGATGTCTGTTGAATCAGATGAAATAAGGCGAGAACGATATTGTTATGTTAAAGAATTGATTGATAGAATCAATGAATACAATGATGTACTTACTCATTGGATTCAACTTCAACAAGGTCAGCTTTCTTTGCATATTGAAAGCTTTAAGTTACAGGATGTTTTTAATGTCTTGTTAAAATCAACAGCTTCTTTTCAACTAAAAGGTATAAAATTAGAAGTTCGGTCTTCTTCAGCTGTAGTTAAGGCTGATAAAATAATGACTTTGTTCATGCTTAATACACTTTCAGATAATTCTCGTAAATTTACAAAAGCAGGTGGAACAGTAGTGATTAGTGCAGAAGAAAAAACTGATTACGTTGAAATATCTGTTTCTGATACAGGTGAGGGTATTGATAAGCAAAAGTTGGAGAATCTGTTTGGACACAAGATAAAGAATGGACATGGCTTTGGTCTTATGAATTGTAAAGGTATTATTGACAAGTATCGTAAGACTAGTCAGATATTTAATGTATGTGGTATTTTTGCAGAGAGCGAAATAGGAAAGGGTAGTAGATTTTATTTTCGTTTGCCGTATGGTATTCTACGTGTCTTTTTATTTTTTATAAGCCTTAGTCTGACGATAAATCTTAACGCAGAGGATGTAAAAGAAATAAAAGCAAATACTGTTTTAAAAGTAAAATCAGAATATTTAATAAAAGCAAGTAATTTTGCTGATTCTGCATATTATAGTAATATTAATGGAACATATCAAAAAACGTTGAACTATGCAGAGTCTGCAATTTCCTATTTGAATTTATTTTATAAGCAGGCATATCACCAAGGAAAAGACTTGATATCGCTAAAAGGCACAGAGACGGATTTGCCTGCTGATATTATATGGTTTCGTAAGGGGATTAAAACTGATTATGATGTAATTCTAGATATTCGTAACGAATGTGCAGTCGCTTCTTTGGCATTACATAAATGGGATTTGTATGTATATAATAATAAAATTTATACTCAACTATTTAAAGAAATGTCTGCAGATAGAGGTTTGGCTGAATATTGTCTTACAATGCAGCGTTCGAAAACAAATAAAGTAATAGCAGTCATATTTCTTATTATATTATTAATTTCTGCTGCGGGATTATATTATTTGTTATATTATCGCCATGTCTTATATTATCGTTTTTGTGTAGACAAAATTAATGATATTAATAAACTTCTTTTTTCTGATAAATCTATTTCGCAAAAGATTTCAACTATCTCAGAAGTTGATGTTTCAAGATATCCTCATTCGTTACAAAAAGTGATAGGGCAGATAAAAAGTGTTTTGGATAACTCGATTGACCTGAATGAACGTAAGAAGGCTGATATAGAATATCTTTCAGACGAACTTAATCGGGCTAGATATGAGGATGAAAAACTGTATGTATGTAATAATGTTACAGATAATTGTTTAAGTGCGTTGAAGCATGAAACAATGTATTATCCTTCTCGAATCAGACAGCTTGTTGATGAAGCGGATAAAAATATTCAACCTTTAATTGAAGTTACTGCATATTATAAAGAATTGTATACTCTGTTATGTGAGCAGATACAGCGACAGGTTGATTTAGTATCTTATGAATGCAAACCAGTCTCTTTAAAAGAAATAATCGGTATTGATGAATACGTGTTAGGGGATAGCGTATTGATAAAGTATCTATTTGATATTTTGAAAACCCAATGCGGATGTGTAAATGGTGATGTGATAATTTCCTCTAAAAATAATCAATATATAGTTTTTGATGTTATCTGCCGTAGATTATCGTCTGATTTGATGAAAACTAATATTGATTTGTTTGTTCCATCAGTAAAAAATATTCCATATTTGATATGTAGACAAATTATACGTGAAAATAGTGAACTGACTAATCTTCATGGATGTGGTATTGTTACAATTTTCGAGGAAAGGGAGAACAAGATGATTTTGCGTATAACTTTGGCTAGGTATATTTGTTCAAATATAAAAACATCTTAAATTAAGAGTTAAAATGAATAGTTTTAAAGTTATTATAGTTGAAGACGTTCCTCTAGAATTAAAAGGAACGGAAGGTATATTAAGAAATGATATACCTGAGGCAGAGATAATAGGTACTGCAGATAGTGAAATTGCGTATTGGCATTTGATTAAGCAGCAATTGCCAAATTTGGTATTGCTTGATTTAGGACTTGGCGGCTCAACAACGGTTGGAGTTGAGATTTGTAGACAAACTAAAGAGTTGTATCCTGATGTTAAAGTCTTGATATTCACTGGCGAAATTCTTAACGAGAAGTTATGGGTTGACGCACTTGATGCCGGCTGTGACGGAATTATATTAAAAAGTGGTGAACTTCTTACGCGGGGCGATATTTCTAGTGTAATGAAAGGGCGTAAGTATGTTTTCAATCAGCCAATACTTGAAAAGATTGTTAAACGCTTTAAAGATAGCGTAAGTAAACAAATAATGCGCCAAGAAGCGTTGGTAAATTATGAGATTGATGAATATGATGAGCGTTTTTTAAGACATCTTGCATTAGGATATACGAAAGAACAGATAACGGGCTTGCGTGGTATGCCTTTTGGTGTTAAGAGTCTGGAAAAAAGACAGAACGAACTTATTCGCAGACTATTCCCTGATGGTAATGGAGGTGTTGGAATAAATGCAACAAGATTGGTAACCAGAGCGATTGAACTTCATATTCTTGACGTGGATAATATTATACCAGATGATTTATAATTAATGAATTAATTAAATGATGCATCGTAAACAAGTATTGGCTTTATCCGCATTGACATTGTTGTTAATGTTTATTTGTGTGATAGTATTTTCGTGGATTGTCAGTTCTGTTAATCCGTCATTATCAATAAGGTCAATGATAAGTGAAGAAGGGGTGCGTCAGTTTATGGGTGGTTTTGCTTATTGTTTGGCATCTCCACTATTAGTGTGGTTAGTCTTGTGCTCAATTGCATGGGGCACATTTAGGTATAGTGGTTTTTGTGATGCTATTTTATGTGTTTATAGGGGGAGGCCCATCACATATAGAGAGAAACATGCATTAATTATTTCTGCTATATTTTTTATCGTATTTTGTATTGTCATAATTTCTCTGACATTTGTTCCACATGCGGTTCTATTAGGAGTTACAGGCGAATTGTGTCCTAGCGCTTTTACGGCCGGCGCAGTTCCTTTATTTGCATTTATTGTTATAGTTCTTTCTTTGTCATATGGAATTTCATGTGGTAAGCTTGGTGATTTGTATCAAGTTTATAAAAGTCTTTATGTTGGAATAAAAATGTCAGCCTCATTATGGCCGATTTATATTTTTGTTATGCAACTTTATTTTGCGGTTATGTTTGTCTTCTTTTGAAAATGAAATCGTATCTGGGGCTTTAGAAAAGATTATAGAAGAATTACAATGCATATCATAGATTTTAATTTGCTACTATTTGTTGGATTTAAATATGTCATTCCAAGAGTAACTGCCAGGTTTTAATATTATTTCGGTTTTATCATAAAGCATACTCACTATACCAGGAGAGTATGCTGTCTTAAATTCCAGATTGTACCACTTCAAACTTTGAATTATTGAATATGCTGTAGCTCCTCCTTCTATGATTAGTATGTCCGGTTGATGTTTTTTAACGAGAGTTCTTGTGGCTTCAGCCATGATACGTTTAAGTCTGACTGCATATTCTTTTCCTCGATTTTCTTTTTTCCCAACATTGATAATCATTGCTTCATGTTCATCATATAACTTTTTAAGCTTAATAATCCATTTATTTATTCCATGTCCGTTAAATACATCATCAGGCATTACAGCTTCATATCCGTTGTGCTCTGTTATATAAGGTTCATTGACAAGAGAATTACTTTGTGTACTTCCGCATACAATTATAATGCGATTCGCATTTGGAATCTTGGCAACTTCTTTTCTTAACGGATAAACATTAAATTCTTTCTTTATTATGCAGTTAAAGAAATCTGCTCCACCGGAAAGTAATGTGTGTTTATGCGCTTTGGATAATTGTATAATGATGTCGTTTTCATTTTGGGCATTTGCAATGTAAATATTATTATCAGATAAAGTAATATCGTCTATATTGAGGATTTTGGCTGAATTATTTAATAATGTATTAACGTTTGATGATAATATTGGATATTCCGGGTCATTCCTGAATTTGGTTTTATCTAATTTATTTTCATAGATGTAATAGATACCGTCTTTAATAATTCTCCCCTTAGACGGATTTTGAGGTAACAATAATGCGTTCCTATAATAGGAATATGAGATTATCGTTTTAATTTCTGCTACAATATGGCCACGTAGAACTGAATCTGTCTTTTTGTATATTGTAATGGCTTTATCTTTCAATTTACACATTAAATGTTTGATAGCTTTTACAGAGCCAGACTCAGTATCAGAACGGGTATCAGTAGCAATAATAAGTATATCTGAATGCGGCAGAACATTGGTGATATCTGTTGTAATTATTGTATTTAATCCATATCTTAATGCAATACCTCCAAGTTCTGCTGCACCTGTAATATCATCTGAAATGACAACAATCATGTTGAAAATTTATTTCTGATTATTTATTCTTTCCCTTGCCATGCGTGATGCATAATCTATTGAAAGCATCATCGCATCAGGGCTTGCTATATTTTTCCCAGCAACGTCGAACGCTGTTCCATGGTCTACGGAAACACGTATTATTGGCAATCCTAATGTTATGTTAACACCTTTCGCACTTTCCATTTGGCCAGTTTCTCTATTCCAATTGAAACCTACGACCTTAAACGGAATATGCCCTTGGTCGTGGTACATGGCCACGCATCCGTCGTATTTTCCACATTTTGCTTTTGCAAATAATGTATCTGGTGGAATCGGACCTTCTACATCATATCCTTTTAAACGCAGTTCTTCTATAGCAGGTATGATTTCATTCCTTTCTTCATCACCGAAAAGTCCATTGTCACTAGCGTGAGGATTAAGACCGGCAATGCCTATTTTGGGATGTGAAATGCCAAATTGTTGACATGCATTATATATTAGTTCGGTGACGTCAATTATGCGTTGTTTTTTCACTAAGTCACATGCTTTTCGAAGTGGTACATGTGTTGATACATGAATTACACGCATAAATTCATCAGCAAGCAACATGGCATATTTCTTTGTATTCGTATAATGGGCATATATCTCTGTGTGACCGTCAAAACGGTGTCCTGCCATATTTAGGGATTCTTTATTTAGTGGAGCAGTTACAGTGCCGTCAACGATATTTGCCATAGCAAGTTCAATGGCCTTTTTTACCGCCAAAAATGCCGCATTGCCGCATTGAGCATCTACCTTGCCCTGTTTGAATGTATCCATATTGATACATTTTAAATCATATACGTCTATTGTCCCATAGGTAAATATTGCGTCTTTTATATCATCAATAGCATTAATAGATAAAGATATATTGCATTGTTTGACTGCATATTCCATTATTGACGCGTCACCAATAACAACAGGATTACATTTATTATAGGTCTCTTTAAAAGCAAGAGATTTTATTATTATTTCAGGACCAATACCAGCAGGATCGCCCATTGTTAATGCTAATATTGGCTTTTTGTTCGTATCCATGGTCTTGTTTTATTTGTATAGATTATTGTAAATATCACATGCGTCTGTTTCTGTAACTTCACGTGGATTATTCTTTAGTAACCTTTGTACTTTCATTGCTGCTTTTGCCATACGGCTTACTGCTTCTTGCGGAATGCCAATTTCTGTAAGTGTTGTAGGTATTCCACATTTTATTGAAAGGTTTGTTATATAATCAACTCCATTTAGAGCCGTCTCTTCATCTGTTGTTCCACGTTTTGCACCAAATGCAATTGCTATATCTGCATACTTTTTAGGATTCGCGGTGTAATTAAACTTCATGACAGAAGGTAGCAATATTGCATTTGACAATCCATGTGATATATGAAACTCTCCTCCAAGTGGATATGATAAGGCATGAACAGCAGCTGTATTAACAGGTCCAAGGCATAAACCACCATACATACTTCCTAATGCCATTGCCTCACGTGCTTCAACGTTATTCCCGTCTGTTACAGCTTTAAATATGTTGCTTGCGATTAATTTAATGCCTTGAAGTGCATACATGTCAACTATAGGATGTGCAAACTTGTTTGTATATGCTTCAATGCAATGAGTTAAGGCATCCATACCTGTTTCTGCTGTTATTTTGGCAGGTACGCTCCATGTCAGTTTGGGGTCAATGTATGCCGCATCTGCTATTAAATATGGACTTACAACACCTTTTTTCAAAGAGTCTTTTTCATCAAGTAATATTGCGTTGGGTGATACTTCGCTACCCGTACCGGCTGTAGTCGGCATACACGCAAACCATTTCCCTTTATGGTTAATAAGATCAATGCCGAATAAATCTTCAATTTTTTGATTGCTGTCAATCAATGTGGCAACAAGCTTAGTTATATCAAGAATGCTTCCACCGCCGATGCCAAGAAAACTGTCTGCACCGAATTTTTTTGCTTCTGCCATTAGAACATCAAAGTCTGTTATAGATGGCTCATTGCATATCTTTTCGTAAAACTCAATATGTATGCCGTTTTTATTAAGTCTTTCAACCATATTGGAAATCAAAGGCCTAATTACTGGCATGGTTATAATGAATAGACGGTTAAGACCAAGTTTTAAATAGTCGTTCACAAATTTGTCTATACAATTTGTTCCAAACACAATCTTTTGTGGTTGAAGTAATGTAATTTCTTTCATATATGTAATATGTTATTTTTTATTTTTCTTTTCTTCAAGGTAACCATATATTGTCAGCTCCTTATCAGCAAGAGGTGTCTTGAAAAACAGACTCGCAATATACCCAACGACCAATACAATAAGGTGACTATATACGCCGAGCATATAAGTGTGATGTCTGAAATTCCAATCTTCAAGATCTAAAATTATTCCAGCATCAGGATCGCTGCCAAATTTTGTTGTCGTTAATACTGCATATGCTGTGAATAAGATTGCAGCCGCAATACCTATGTACAATCCTTGCCAATTTGCTCTGCGACTGAACAGACCTAGTAGGAATATGCCGACGATGCCTGCAGACAATATTGCATAAAGCCCGAATAATGTACCTAAAACGCCTTCACCTCCCCAGGCTACATATAATAATGCAATTAGGATAGCTCCTATGCCTATTGCAATTACAGATATGCGTCCGACAAGTAATTTTTGCTTGTCTGTTGCTTTTGGGCGAAAACGTGTATAGTAATCTTCTACAACTACAGCTGATATGCAATTAACATCTGCATCCAAACTAGATATCGCTCCTGCAATCAATGCGGAGATTATAAGTCCGGTTATTCCGATTGGCATTTCTGTCGCAATAAAATATGGGAAAATTTCATCACTCTTAATACCTGACGGTAAATCGCCTGCATTTATCTGATAATATGCAAATAAACATGTGCCAACGAACATAAATAAAGCCCATGTCGGTACACTTAGCATAATTCCCAGATATGACGCTTTTTTTGCGCTTTTATCAGTTCTTGCGGTAAGATATCGCTGTACAATACTTTGGTCTGTACCATATTTCTGTATGGCATAGAAGATGCCATTAAACACCATTACAATAAATGTCAATTGTGTGAAATCCCAAGCGTATGGACCGAAATCAATTTTGTGATGTTCTGCAGCTATATTTAATATCGCGGAAGCCCCTCCCTCGGTTAGATGGAATAAAATGACAATAGCCATTATTCCGCCAATGATAAGGAGAAATCCTTGGATGACGTCCATCCATATTATAGCTTCCATGCCGCCGAAGTATGTAAGAATAATAACTGCAATACCAATACTAATGATAAACCAAGTGATATTTATTCCGCCAGAAAAAGCAACCATGGCCATGGCTAGTAGATATAGTATGGTTCCCATTTTAGAAAAATGTTCCAACACAAATGCTATAGAACTATAGAATCGAGCAAATGCTCCAAAACGTCTTTCAAAGTATTCGTATGTGCTAAGTTTTATTACTCTTCTGTATAATGGAACGATAAAGCCTATTACCCCAAGTAAAACCAATGGAACCATCAGGCCTTGTACTAATAAAATCCAATTTCCTGAATATGCGCTTCCTGGGTATGCTAAAAATGTTACACTACTTATGATTGTCGCAAACATAGACATACCGACAGCCCATGCAGGTATGTTGCCGCTTGCAGCAAAATAAGCTTCTGTTGAGTTTTGTCTTTTTGCAAAATAAATGCCAACACCTATGGCAAGCAATACGGATGCGATCACGATTGTTGTGTCAATCCAGTGTAGACCTTCGTAATTCATGGTATGTTTTTTAAGGTTAGTATTACATGTTATTTGTATTTATTAATGATATCCCTGACTTTATTTTGAATGTTTATTACAGTTTCTTCTTCAAGCTCTGTAAGGGGAGGTAGCATATATGTCTCACAAAGTCCATACATCTTCATTATAACTTTTAAACCTGCAAGGGATTCGCCAAGTGTAAGATTGTCGGTATTGATTTTTCCAATTTCAATTGTTTTAGCTTGTAGATCATCTGCAATTTCTGTGTTTCCGCTTATTCCGGCTTCAAACAAGTCATTATATATCTTAGGCAAATAATTACCTACGCTTGGCACAATGCCGTCTGCTCCTAGTGACAGAGCTTTTGCAGAATTAGCTGCGCATCCACAGAAGTATGCAAAATCTTCGCGGTCAGAGAATAGTGTTAACGCTTCTTCCATGCGTTGAATGTTGTTTTCAGAGTCTTTTAATCCAACAATGTTGGGATGATGGCTTAGTTTTTCAATAACGTCAAGTGGTATGCTCATGTGGGTAGTTATAGTTATGTTGTATAGCATTAAAGGAGCAGTAAGCGTGTCTGCAAGATTCTTGTAGTATTCATACATTTGTTTCGGTGTTAATGAATAGTAGCATGGCAGTGTGGCTGCAATGACATCTGCACCTGCTTCAATAAACTTTTCAGCCGCATCATATTGTTCTGAAATACAATTCCCGGCAAGTCCGGCGTATATTGTTATTCTTCCTGCGGCTGCCTCCGATGCAGCTTTTATCATTTTAACGCCACTTTCAACTGAAACAGAATTACCTTCTCCTGTTGTTCCCATTATCAATGCAGATACATTATATTGAGCAAAATTATTTATAATTCGTTTTACGGCATCAATATCAATTTCGTTATTCTTTGTAATAGGTGTGACCATTGGCACTACAACTCCATGGTATTTGTTTAATGTTTTCATTAGATTTGATTTTAAATTAGTTAATCGTTTGTTATAAATGTGTTTTAAATTTAAGACGGGAAAAAGTAACAATGTAACTTATTTTTGTCATATTATTTTCAGATAATATTATTTTTTCCATGTCAATGTGTCTGTTTTGCAAAATATTTATTTATTTTTGCAAAAACAAAAAATAAGATATGAGAACAGTACGGCCAAAGAAAAATTTAGGACAGCATTTTCTGACGGATCTTAATATTGCCAATGCAATAGCCGATACCGTAGATGCATGCCCTGATATTCCAATTTTGGAGGTAGGTCCCGGTATGGGTGTATTGACTCAGTATCTTGTTCAAAAAAACAGAGATGTAAAGGTTGTTGAAATAGATTCTGAATCTGTTAATTATCTTAATGAAAAATATCCGGATTTAAGAGAAAACATTATTGAGGATGATTTCCTTAAAATGGATCTGAATACAGTATTCAACGGACGGAAGTTTGTTCTTACAGGAAACTATCCTTATGACATATCTTCACAAATCTTTTTTAAGATGTTGGATAATAAAGATTTGATACCATGTTGTACCGGAATGATTCAACGTGAAGTGGCTCAGCGTATGGCTTCCGAACCTGGAACAAAAGCGTATGGAATACTAAGTGTGCTTATTCAGGCCTGGTACGATGTTGAGTATTTGTTCACAGTTGATGAAAACGTATTCAATCCACCGCCAAAAGTTAAAAGTGCAGTTATTCGTATAACTCGTAACAATGTTAATGATTTGGGGTGTGATTGGCATATGTTCAGGCGTGTTGTAAAGGCTGTTTTTAACCAACGGAGGAAGATGCTTCGTGTATCATTAAAACAATTGTTTGACAGAATGCCTGATGACAGCTTTTTTGAACAGGATATAATGACAAAGAGACCTGAGCAACTTTCAATACAGCAGTTTGTTGACCTCACAAATATGGTTCATGAGCAGATGAATAGAAATATTGATAAATAGCAAAAAAGACAATATCTGTAGTGATGTGTTTTGGAGCTTGATTTGAAAATATTTATGTAACAAAATATAATTATATATGTTAGACGTAAAGACAACTTTAAGCGAAAGCGAAGAGAGAATGGAAATGGCTGCTATGTTTTTAGATGAGCAGCTCTCTCGTGTACGTGCCGGACGTGCAAATGTTGCCATTCTTGATGGTATAAGAGTAGATTCATATGGATCAATGGTTCCTTTGAATCAAGTTGCTAATGTGTCAACACCTGATGCGCGGACAATAGCCATACGCCCATGGGATAAAAAAATGATTAGGGATATTGAGAAAGCCATTATGGACTCAGATGTTGGCATAACTCCTGAAAACAATGGTGAGATAATAAGACTTGGCATACCACAGCCCACAGAGGAGCGTCGTAAGGAACTCGCTAAACAATGCAACAAGATTGGAGAGAAGGCTAAGGTTGAGGTACGTAATGTGCGTGCTGATGTAAAAGACAAACTTAAAAAAGCTATAAAAGACGGCCTTTCAGAGGATAATGAAAAAGATGCAGAGGCTGAATTGCAGAAACTTCATGATAAGTATATCAAGAAAATCGATGATTTGCTTGCTGCAAAGAATAAGGAAATAATGACAGTATAACAGCAGTGAGAGGACTTGTAATAAAAAATACAGGTAGTTGGTATTCGGTTAAAACCGACGAAGGACACACTGTAGAATGTAAAATTAAAGGCAATTTTAGACTAAAGGGCATCCGCAGCACCAATCCGGTTGCTGTGGGTGACCGTGTTGAGATAATATGCAATCAGGAAGGTACGGCTTTTATAAAAGATATTGAGGAAAGAAAAAACTATATTATAAGAAAGTCTCCAAATCTCTCTAAGCAGAGCCATATTATTGCAGCAAATATAGATCAGGCATTTCTGATTGTTACAGTAAATTATCCGGAGACATCCACAACATTTATTGACAGGTTTTTGGCATCAGCAGAAGCTTACAGAATACCTGTTTCTTTAATATTCAATAAAACCGACATACTTTCGGAAGCTGAACTAAACTATCAGAATTTAATGATAAACCTTTATGAAACAATAGGTTATACATGTTTTGCTGTTTCAGCTCTTGATGCCAAATCGCTGGATTGCCTTGTCTCTGAGCTAAAAGACCGTATAACGCTTTTTAGTGGAAATAGCGGTGTAGGTAAAAGTACCCTGTTGAATCATCTGATACCAGGATTAAACTTACGGACAGCTGAAATTAGTGAAGCTCATAACACAGGAATGCATACTACAACATTCAGTGAAATGCTTCCACTACCTTACGGGGGATGGGTTATTGATACTCCCGGAATAAAGGGATTTGGTACATTTGATATGGAGCCAGAAGAAATCTGTGGATATTTTAAAGAGATATTTAAGTTTTCAAAAGATTGTCGCTTCAATAATTGTACGCATACTCATGAACCGGGATGTGCCGTAAGAAAAGCTGTTGAGGAGCATTATATTTCAGAAAGCAGATACAATTCATATCTCAGCATGCTGAAAGATAAAGAAGAAGGAAAATATCGCGAGGCGTGGTGATTTTTCTGCGCCTTTTTCGATTTTATATTTTAAATACAACTTATCTGTTTTTATTTTAGTATACTATGATGAATGCTGCTTCCGAGCAGGCAATGGCTTGGGATATAATAGAAAATACCGGGGCAAATCTTTTTTTGACCGGTAAGGCTGGAACAGGTAAAACAACGTTTCTCAAGGAAATAAAGAACAAATCAACTAAACGGCTTGTCGTGCTCGCTCCTACAGGTATTGCTGCAATAAATGCAGGAGGAGTAACCATTCATTCCTTCTTTCAACTTCCTCTGTCTCCTTATGTGCCTGGAGCTACCTTTGGAGGTGAAGATCAAAAGTATTATCGTTTCAGTAAGGTTAAGCGTAACATAATACGAACCATGGACTTGCTTGTTATTGATGAAATAAGTATGGTACGTGCAGATTTGCTTGATGCAATAGATTCCGTAATGAGACGATACCGTGACCATGGAAAACCTTTTGGCGGTGTACAACTGCTGATGATTGGCGATCTGCAACAGCTTGCTCCCGTTATAAAAGATGAAGAATGGGCAATGTTGAGCAAGTATTATCCGACACCTTACTTTTTTTCAAGCAAGGCTCTTAATGCTGCAGAGTATCATACTGTTGAGCTTAATACCGTATACAGACAGCAAGATGAAACGTTTATCTCTCTCTTGAATCAGATACGGGAGAATCGTGCTACAAATGAAACATTGTCAGCTTTAAACAGACGTTATATTCCTGATTTTATTCCAGAGAAAGACAGCGATTATATTCGTTTGACGACACATAACAATCCGGCACATATGATAAATGACAGAGAACTGTCATTGTTGCCTTCGCGTGAATATGAATTTAAGGCTGAGATTGAGGGGGATTTTCCTGAAACTTCATATCCTGCCGATGTTAATTTGGTTCTAAAACAGGGAGCGCAGGTTATGTTTATTAAAAATGACCCAGAGAAACGTTTCTTTAACGGCATGATTGGCGAAGTGGTGTCATTGGATGAAAGTGCTATTATTGTCAGAGATAAGAACGGAGGGGAAAGTTTCAATCTTGAAAAATCAGAGTGGGCAAATGCCAAGTATACTATAGATGAAACTACAAAAGAAATAACAGAAACAGTAGAAGGTGTATTCAGACAGTATCCTTTACGCCTTGCATGGGCTATAACAATACATAAAAGCCAGGGACTGACTTTTGATCATGCTATAATAGATGTTTCACATTCGTTTGCACACGGACAGGCATATGTTGCATTAAGTCGCTGCAGAACTCTTGACGGAATGGTGTTGAGTGCCCCTTTACAACGTGATGCCATAATCAGTGACAGTACTTTGGATGCATATATTAACACTATCGACAAGCGTGTTCCGTCTGCAGAAACATTATCTGCTTTGCATAATTCTTATGTTATACAGTTGTTGGACGAATTGTTCGATTTTTCGTCATTGAAGTCTTCGTTTGATATGTTGTTGAGAACGCTTGATGAGCATTTGTATAAAAAATATCCGAAACTCTTGGCTGAATATAAACGTATAGGGCTGTTGTTTGAGAGCATTATTGATGTGTCATATCGCTTTAAAATACAATATACAAGAATGTTGCATGCAAATCCTGATATAAGCAGCCCTGATATTCAGACGAGGATACATAAAGCTGCAGCGTATTTCTCTGAAGAGATGAAGGTTTTCACCTTGTTGTGCAACAAAACAAAAGTTGAGATTGAGAATAAGGCTGTTAAAAAACAGTTTGATGACAGATATAGTGTCTTTTTCAGGGATATAGAACTAAAAAAACAGCTTTTCATACATGCTGAAGACAATAATGTTGAATTTTCAATACCGAATTATCTCCGGACAAAATCGAAGATATTATTGAGTATTGATGATGGTGGAAAGAAAATAGTAAAGGCAAGAAAACCAAAGACAGTGAAAGAGCCGAAGATACCAACTTATAAAATTAGCTATGACATGTTTTCTTCTGGTATGACAATAGAGCAGATTGCTAAAGAAAGAGGGCTTGTTTATGGCACTGTATTTGGGCATATTGCCCGTTATGTTGAGGCTGGTGAACTTGAGATGGATCGTCTTGTACCTGAGGAGCATATAAAAGCTATAAAGACTTTTATTATTAATAATCCAAATAATAGGTCCGTAAGTGATATATATTCAGGTGTCGGACCGGTTGTTACGTATAACGAAATACATCTATATCTTAAAATGTTTGGTGAATAACTTGTATTGTTTCGGATATTGCAAGTATACATGGAACGTAATTGATAGTTTTTATCTGTGTTTAATGATAAATTATGTCGTGTGCAATGCTGAATGTTAGATTTTGAATAAATAACGCTGTATATTTATTCGATTTGGAACTAATAGACTTTTAAGGTAAAAGTCAATGATTTTTGATGTAAAACTCAGTGGTTTATTATGTGAAAAACAGTCAAATTAATTAGCTTAAACACAAGATTAGGAAAAATGATTGCTGAAGATGAAGATCTATTCTTGATAAAACAAAAATAAAATACACCCAAGCTTGAGTTAAAACTCAAATGCTTGGGTGTATTTTTTTATAAGCTGAGTTAATTGATTTTATGTTGCAAAGTGTTACAACGCTGTTTCTTATTTTATTAAAGAAACAGAACGTTTAATAAATGCATCGAGGGATGATCCTTTCAGCATGCCGTTCTGAAGCAGAGCCAAGTCTATTAGCTGATGCACAATTTTGTTATCTTTAGCGTATTCTGAGATGATTTGGTTCTTTTTCTCACGTTGTTCGTTTAATGCTTTTTCTGTATTTGCAAGATCATCCTTTTCTTCTTGAGTAATTTCTTCCGGCTTTTTCTTGCTTTGATTCTGATGTAGAGCTGCAAGGCGTGCTTGTTGACCCTTTATTTCGCTGATTACAGGGTTAAGAGCATCACTGCATTTGCTGGTTTCATCATCAAGAATATTTTTTATGAGCTTATGATCGCTGTTCAGAACAAGACTATAGCTGTCTGGCATCTGAGCATAGAAACTCATTCCGCTTTGGAAACGGCTTATGTCTTTCATTCTGCGCATATACTCACTTTGAGTGATCATTACAGGCATGCCATTCTCTCCCAGGGCTTGAACTTCAATATTGAATTCAACTTTGTTAATTTTAGGCATCTGTGAACGGAATGCTGCTGACAGATTGTCGGCTTGCTCGCTGTCAAGTTCTGTCTTCTTGACATCATCTTTGACAATAAGACGGTCTATAATGTCGCTGTCTACGCGCATGAATCTGCTCTTCTCAAATTTCTGCTCAAGCATTGAAACAACAGGAACATCGAGCTGTCCGTCAAGCAACAATACACTATATCCCTTATCTTTTGCAGCTTCAATGTAAGAATATTCTTCTTCTTTATTGTTTGCATAAAGATAAATAAGCTGTCCGTCTTTGTCTGTCTGATTGTCTTTTATTAATTGTTTGTATTCGTCAAATGTGAAATATTTGCCTTCAACATCTTTCAACAGTGCAAAGTCCTTAGCCCTATCATAGAAATCCTCTTGAGACAGCATGCCGTAATTTATGAAAAGCTTCAGGTCATCCCATTTGCTTTCATAATCTTTGCGGTTTTCTTTGAATATGCTGTTGAGTCTGTCTGCAACTTTTTTAGTAATGTATGTAGAGATCTTCTTTACGTCTCTGTCACTTTGCAGATAGCTTCGACTTACGTTTAGAGGTATATCCGGAGAATCAATTACTCCGTGTAATAGTGTAAGGAATTCTGGAACTATGCCTTCAACTTGATCTGTTACGAATACCTGATTGCAGTATAGCTGTATTTTATTACGCTGAAGTTCAATATTAGACTTGATGCGTGGGAAATATAATATACCTGTTAGGTTGAATGGATAGTCTACATTAAGATGTATCCAGAACAGAGGTTCATCCTGCATAGGATAGAGTTCGTTGTAGAACTTTTTGTAATCCTCGTCCTTAAGCGTACTTGGAGTTTTTGTCCATAACGGCTCTACACTGTTTATTATATTGTCTTCTTCTGTTTCAACTTGTTTTCCGTCTTTCCATTCTGTCTTTTTGCCAAAAGCTACAGGAACGGGCATAAATTTGCAATATTTGTTTAGCAGAGACTGTATTCGTGCCTTTTCCAAAAATTCTTTACAGTCATCGTCAATATGAAGTATTATATCCGAACCTCTGTCTGCTTTTTCTGCATCGTCTATTTCGTATGCCGGACTGCCGTCACAGCTCCATTTAACCGCTTTTGCTCCGTCTTTGTAGCTCTTTGTTATGATTTCCACCTTGTTGCTGACCATAAACGAACTATAGAAACCAAGTCCAAAATGTCCGATTATCGCATTGGCGTTGTCTTTATATTTATTAAGGAAATCATTAACACCTGAAAATGCAATTTGGTTAATATATTTGTCAATCTCCTCTTCTGTCATACCGATGCCTCGGTCGCTGATTGTAAGTGTGTTGTTTTTCTCGTCGAGAGTAACACGTACCGTCAAATCGCCAAGTTCACCTTTGAATATTCCTTTATCAGCAAGTGTTTTTATTTTCTGTGTTGCATCTACAGCATTGCTTACCATTTCACGAAGGAATATTTCATGGTCTGAATACAAGAATTTCTTGATGACGGGGAAAATGTTTTCTGTTGTAACCCCAATATTTCCTTTTTGCATAGCTATATGTATTTTAAATGTATTTTTGTAATAAGTAATCGTCAAATCAACTTGCAAATACTGTGCCATAATTGTCGCTTACTTTTATTGTTATTAATTAAGTGCGGGAGATCTTTATTGCTTTTGTTATTCGTAATAATATCTGCCTGACATTCTAAAATTAGATATAAGTAATGATTAAGGCTATTGTTTTAATAAAATATTATTGATAATTAATTGATTGTCAGATGGCTGTGTTTTATTGCTATAGATTCTGCTTTTTGTAGATGCTGTTGGCTATAACTTTTTTAGATGTTTCAAAACAATTTGAATTTGTATACGGCAGGAATAAATAGATTGATTCATTTTTTGTGTCGTAGGAAATGAAGTATCTTTGCATATATAAAGCTAATTTACAGCTATGGAAAAACTCGAAACTAAATTTACTACAATTGGCAAGTATTATGCAGAGCATTTTAATGATTTGCGTGCATTCGTTGTAAGCAGAATTAAAGAAACAGAATACGCCGATGATATTGTTCAAAATGTATTTATTAAGTTATTGTCAATAGATAAAATTTTGACAGAAGAGAGTCTTTCAAATTTGGTCTATACTATAACGCGCAATCTTATATACGATTATTATAGGCATAAAAAATCAGTGGATGATTATTCTTGTTATGTTGTGTCTAAGACTAAAAAGGACTCTTGTGATGACTTTCCAAATTATTCATTTGAGGAAATTATCGAAATACTTGATTGCGGAATTCAGAAACTAAATGAAAATCAACGAAAGATTTACAAGATGAATATATACGACGATTTGGCTGTTTCTGAGATATCTAAAACATTAAATATGAATTATAAGAGTGTCGAAAATAAGTTAGGTAGTGCTCGTAAGGTTATTAGAAAGTATATGAGCAAAATGTTAGCATGATAATGGTTAATTAATACATTCGATAGGTTGTTTTAAGGTTGTTGCCCTTACATTCGTAGTGATATGAATGTAGGGCTTTTTATTGGGATAAAAATAGCTTATTATTCTATATGTCAATTATGATTAATAATCAAGGCAAAAGTCGTGAACATCTTTCTTGTTTTATTATAAATTTCTAGGATGATTTTATAAATTTCAAAATGAAATAAATCCATATGGTTTAATTTATAAATAATAGTAGTGTATTTACAGTCACAAATAAGGGGGCATTTATGATGCGAAACAGGTCTGTTCATTACAGGTGAACGATAGGTTAATAATTTAGAAATTTTATATGTCTTTTTGCTTGTGCTTTTAAATAAAGCACGTTTTTTATTTAGTTGTCCCTTAAAACCATCATTATCTGTTGGTATTCAGTAATCAGATTACCGATTAGGCCGTAACTTTTATAAGGGTGTGGTGGGAGATATTGTAAACGTGCTTATGGCGGCTGCAGCCTATAACTTCAAAAGAGCCATGAAAGCTATTTGTTGCATGCTTCAAAAAATATAAGAGATGCTGTCCAGGATGATGTCTCGTAAGAATAGGCTTTTAGGGATGATTAAATGGATTATTTGATGTGAAACTTGGACCAAGTATAATAAATAATCTCCTTAACTATTGACAAAAAATGTCATTAGTTAAGGAGATTTATCTTTAGTTATATATGTAATAAAAATTACATAATGTCGCTTATAGGCAAATGATTATTAATCAAGCCATTTTACATAACAGAAGTCTTGACGGTGAGGCAGGGCGGAATTTTTGGGATACATTCTGACGGCAGTCTTGTATGTGCCTGCTTCTGATGCCTCCACTGTAGCTTCAAATGTGTAAAGGTTGCCTTCATGTCCGATTAACTTGAATGGGAATACATTTGAAATACGGTCTTCGCCATTATTGTCAACAGTTAATGAAACAAATTCAAGTCCTATTGCGTCATTTAAGCCCTGTTCGTCAATTACGTATCTAATTTTGTATGTAACTCCTGTTTCTAAACCAGTGTTGGGGAACATAGATTCTTTTGATACAACATGTATTGAGTCCCAACGTTCAGCTACGCTTTCTTTCCATTGTGCAATGTCTTTTGCTAAACGATTATCATTTGCTGCAAGTTTCTCGAAACGGATAGCTTCTTTTGTATAGAACTTTTCGTAATAATCATCCAATTGTCTCTTCATGGTATAATGAGGAGCAATTTTTGCGATAGAGTTCTTTATCACTTTAATCCAACCTTCACTATATCCGTTTTCATTCTTGTTATAGTATAAAGGTATGATTTCATTTTCCAATAATCCGTAGATCGTTGCAGCATCAAGTTGGTCTTGGTAGCCTTGATTCTTGTATGTACGTTTCTCTGTAAGTGCCCAGCCGGCTCCTTCACGATATCCTTCGAGCCACCAGCCGTCCAAAACAGACAGATTGACAACACCGTTCATTTCAGCTTTTTCACCAGATGTACCAGATGCTTCAAGAGGACGTGTCGGTGTGTTCATCCATATATCAACACCTGAAACCAGGCGGCGTGCAAGCTGCATGTCATAATCCTCGAGGAAGATAATTTTTCCTAAGAATTCAGGACGTTGGCTAATTTCGAAAATCTTCTTTATAAGACCTTGGCCTGCGCCATCTGCAGGATGGGCTTTTCCTGAGAACAGGAATTGAACAGGACGCTCTGGATTGTTGACAATTTTTGCCAAACGGTCGAGGTCAGTAAACAGAAGGTGTGCACGCTTATATGTAGCAAATCTTCTGCAGAAACCAATCATCAAGGCATTTGGATTGATCTTTTCAAGCAAAGAAACAACTCTTGAAGGATCTCCTTGATTCTTTAGCCATGTTTCACGGAATTTATCGCGAATATAATCTGTAAGTTTCTTCTTTAATACCATGCGGGTGTCCCAAATGACATTATCTGGAACTTTGTATATTGCATCCCATATGCTTTCATTGCTTTGGTCTGACATGAAAGCTGAGTCAAAATATTTGGCATATAGCTTACGCCATTCTGTTGCTGCCCATGTGGGGAAGTGAACACCATTGGTAACGTAACCAACGTGGTTTTCCTCTGGATAATAACCTTTCCATATTCCTGAGAACATCTTCTGGCTAACCCATCCATGGAGCTTACTTACACCATTCACTTCCTGACAAGTGTTGCAGGCGAATGTTGACATACAGAATTTTTCGTTGTGGTCATCAGGATTAGTGCGTCCCATGCCAATAAATTCATCCCATGTGATGCCAAGTATTGAGGGGTAACCGCCCATATATTTGCCAAACAGGCCTTCGTCAAAATAGTCATGACCGGCAGGAACTGGAGTATGAACAGTGTAAAGTGATGAGGCTCTAACCAGTTCTATTGCCTGATTGAAAGAGAGTCCGCTTTGTACATAGTCACAAAGACGCTGAAGGTTGCATAATGCTGCATGTCCTTCGTTGCAGTGGTATATTTGTTTCTTGATACCTAGTTTTTTAAGAGTTAAAATACCTCCTATACCTAACAGAATCTCTTGTTTCAGACGGTTCTCCCAGTCACCACCATAAAGAGAGTGGGTTATTGGTTTGTCAAAATCAGAGTTCATTTCGTTATCTGTGTCAAGTAGGTAAAGCGGAATTCTACCAACATTAACTCTCCATACATAAGCATGAACCTGATAGTTCATATATGGAACATCTACAACCAAGGGATTGCCTTCGGCATCAAGTTGGCGAACAATAGGAAGTGAGTTGAAGTTTTGAGCTTCGTAGTTTGCAATCTGCTGTCCGTCCATGCTGAGGGACTGCTTGAAATATCCATAGCGATAAAGGAATCCTACGGCACACATATCAACATTGCTGTCAGATGCTTCTTTCAGATAATCACCGGCTAACATTCCTAGACCGCCTGAATATATCTTAAGAACTTGGTTAAGACCATACTCCATGCTGAAATATGCAACAGAAGGACGTTTTGTATTTGGTTTAACGTCCATATATTTACGGAACAGTGAATATACGTCCTTAACTTTCTTCATTATTGTCTTATCCTTGACAATTTCTTCTTTTCTGTCATAGCTAAGACGTTCGAGCAATAAAACAGGATTATGACCAACTTCTTCGTACAATTTTTCATCTAAGCTGCGCCATAAATCTCTTGCTTCGTAGTTCCATGCCCACCACATGTTATGAGCAAGTTCATCTAAACACTTTAATTGTTCAGGTAATCTTGATTTTACAGTCAGTTCTCTCCATTGTGGAGCGTTGACATAGTCTGCTTTAATTTTCATTGTTTATTTAATTTATGTAATTTACAAATTGATTTAATGCTTTCTTGCTTCTGCTCGTCTGAGCGCAAAGTCATATGCTTGGTAATAGTATTTTATAAAATTGCTCCATAATGCTTTCTTAGACAGCTTTTCTGCATTGTTTCGGGCTTTCTTAATCTCGCTGTCGGACATATTGGAGAATTCTACAATTGTATCTTTTATCTTATCAGCAACTTCAGAATAATTGTAATCTGTACGGTGAATAACTTTTACGCCGTCAGTAATTTCTCCATATCTTCCAAATTCGGCATTTGCCCAAAGTCCAAAGCCTGCTAAATCAGATGTTATGCATGGAACCTTAAATGCAATTGCCTCCAATGGAGTATATCCCCAGGGTTCGTAGTATGAAGGATAAACGCAAAGGTCGTTTCCTAATACGAGGTCGTAATATTTCATGTTGAAGATACCATCGTTGCCATTAAGATAACAAGGCAGGAATATCAATTTTACTTTGTCGTCATACCTGTTTTGCATGTCTAAGAATTTCAACATTCCTAATACATTGTCCTGACTCATATTTTGAAGCCAGTGTGTTATCATTGGTACTGGTAATGGCTCGTTGTATTTCTTTTGTGACTTAATACGTTCTTTTAAGTCTTCGCGAGGTTCACCAACCCATCCGGGAACTTCGATGAATGCAAGTATTTTTTTGTTCAGACGGTTATCTCTAAGCAACCTGTTCATTGCTTCTATGTATACATCAACTCCTTTGTTCCTGAACTCATATCGTCCACTAGTTGATACAATGAGTGTGTCGTCGTCTAAGTCTGTTCCGAGTAATGCATTCGCAATGTTTAGAACATGTTTGCGGGCAATATTCCTTTTTCTGGTAAACTCTGCGCCTTTGGGTACAAAATCATTTTCAAAGCCATTGGGCAAGATAACGTCTACAGGCTTATCCAGAAGTTCTTTACATTCATTTGCAGTAATTTCACTTACAGTGGTAAAGCAGTCAGTGTATTTAGCAGTTTGTTTCTCAATTGAATGTTTGCTTTGCATGTTAAGCTCGTTAGCCATTTGATCACCATTATAGGCAAACAAATAATCATATAACGGCTTATTGTTTCCTGCAATACTTCTTCCTATACTCGTGGCATGAGTGGTGAATATTGTTGCAATTTGTGGTATCTTGTAGCTTAAGTACAGAAGTCCTAACCCGGTCATCCATTCATTTGCATGATATATGACCTTTTGAGAATCGTCAAGATAAAAATTATAGAAACTTTCAACTACCTTGGCAGCTGCATATGAGAACATAGACGCTTCGTCATAATCACCATAGGCATGTAGACTGTCTACCTGAAAATGTTCCCATGTCCATGTATAAATATTGTTTTTATCTTTATAATATTGATTGAAGTTTACCAATATTGCAATAGGTAGTCCTGGTATATTCCATCTTCCAATTTTAATAACAAGACCTTCTTTGGTGGCTTGCTCATGCCATTCAGAAAACAGTTTGTTATCTTCTATGAAATAAGGATTATCGTTAATAAAAACATCAGGACCGATAAAAATAATTTTGTCTTTCAGAAGATTCTGTAGGGTTTTTGCTCTTGTTGAAAGAACTGTATATATACCTCCGACCTTATTGCAAACTTCCCAACTAGATTCAAAAATATAATCAGGTGTTAATAATTTTGTTGCCATAATTCTTTTGTAATATGGGCGCAAAGTTAATAAAAAATCATACAAAAACAAATTTTGTATTATGTATTTTTTAAGAAATGAGAGATTTTATTGATTTATGATTATTTTATTAATAACTATTTAAAATGATTGCAAAATAGTTATTGTTAAATATTAAAGAGGATATATGTTTTTTATTTTGAATGCTAAAATCTGCGCGCTTATAATTAAAAATGAAATATGGCATAATATTTGTTTGTGATAAAATGTTTATCTTTGCATCGTAAAATTATTGTAAATAAGAATATATATAAAATGACCAGTCAATTTTCACCAAAAGTGTCTCAAATTCTAGCGTTTAGCAGAGAAGAGGCAGCCAGGTTAGCCAGCAGGTCTGTTGGTCCGGAGCATTTGCTGCTTGGTATACTTCGTGACAAGACGGGCCCTGTGCATGAATTATTTTTGAAATTAGATATAAACTATCAGTCAATAAAAACCGAGTTGGAACAGAAGGTGCGTGAAGATGATTTTATGCAACCTTTAAATACTCGTGAGCTTGTGTTGAATGAAAAGGCCAGTAATATTTTAAAACTTGCTGTTTTGGAGGCCCGTATTCAGTCTATGCAAATGGTTGATGAACAGCATTTATTGTTGGCGATTTTACATGATCATGCAAATAATGGAGCAAAAGAGGTGTTAGAGTTTAATAATATGAGTTATGAAGATGCGTTAACCTATTTTCAGAATAAATCGGGTTATATGACAAATGATGGGATTGACATGCCTGATAAGGATGAAGATGAGGACGGCATGCTTAGTATTAATGGCGGTAATTCACAGAAATCAAATCCGCAGAGTACTGCAACTGGTGTACATAGAAGCCAAGGAAAAACGCCTGTGCTAGATAACTTTGGAACCGATTTGACGAAATGTGCATCGGAAGGAAAACTAGATCCTGTTGTAGGCCGGGAGCGTGAGATTCAGCGTGTTGTAGAAATTTTGTGTCGTAGGAAGAAGAACAATCCAATCTTGATAGGAGAACCAGGTGTAGGTAAAAGTGCAATAGTTGAAGGTCTGGCTCAGCTTATTAACAAGCATCATACATCACCAGTCCTATTCAATAAGCGTATAATTAGTCTTGATATGACTGCTATTGTTGCAGGCACAAAGTATCGTGGACAATTTGAGGAACGTATACGCGCACTGATTAAGGAAATAGAGCAGAATCCTGACGTCGTTATTTTTATTGATGAGATACATACGCTTATAGGAGCCGGTTCTACTCCGGGTTCAATGGATGCCGCCAATATATTGAAACCGGCATTAGCACGTGGCACTATTCAGTGCATTGGAGCAACGACATTAAGTGAATATCGTAATTCAATCGAGAAGGACGGAGCTTTGGAACGAAGGTTTCAGAAGGTTATTGTTGAACCGACAACGTCTGATGAAACTATAACCATCTTGAATAATATAAAAGAGCGTTACGAGAATCACCATCATGTTTCTTATACTAACGATGCCATATTGGCGTGTGTCAAATTGACAGAAAGGTATGTAACCGACAGATTCTTTCCTGATAAAGCTATTGATGTTCTTGATGAGGTGGGTGCACGTGTGCATCTGCGGCACACACAAATGCCTCCTGAGATAAGTGAAAAGGAAAAAGAAATTAATTTTATCAAAGGGAAGAAGCAGGCTGCGGTAAGAAATCAGAACTTTGAGCTGGCAGCAAGTTACAGGGATAAGCAGACAGAATTGGAAGCTGAACTTTCTGAACTTCAGGAAAAATGGGCAAATAATGAGATTGGCACTCGAGATGAAATAACAGAGAATGATGTTACAGAGGTAGTGTCAATGATAACAGGTGTGCCTGTACAACGGATGGCTGAGGCCGAAAGTGCAAGGCTCAAAAATATGGCTAATGATTTGAAAGCTGTTGTAGTTGCTCAAGATAAGGCTATCGAAAAGATGGTTAAGGCTATACAGCGTAACAGGGTTGGTCTGAAAGAGAAAAATCATCCGATAGGAGCGTTTATGTTTTTGGGACCAACGGGTGTCGGTAAGACATATTTGGCGAAGAAACTGGCTGAGCATATGTTTGGCAGTTCTGATGCGTTGATCCGTGTTGACATGAGTGAATACAGTGAGAGCTTTAATACGTCTCGATTAGTTGGCGCTCCTCCGGGATATGTAGGATATGAAGAAGGCGGGCAGCTTACAGAGAAAGTAAGACGTCATCCATATTCAATTGTATTGCTTGATGAGATTGAGAAGGCACACGGCAATGTGTTCAATATGTTATTGCAGGTTCTTGATGAAGGACGTCTGACAGACGGTAACGGCCGCTTGATAGATTTCCGTAATACGGTGATAATCATGACAAGTAATGCCGGAACTCGTCAATTAAAAGAATTTGGACGCGGTATAGGTTTCAATGCAGGTGGCTTTAGCAGTGAAAACATCAATGAAACCGACAAAGAATATGCTAGAAGCATAATACAAAAAAGTTTGAGTAAGCAGTTTAGTCCTGAATTCTTGAATCGTCTTGATGAGATTATAACATTTGACCAATTGGATCTTGAGGCTATAAAAAGAATTATAGACATAGAGTTAAAGGGGCTTGTCGGCAGAATCAAGGAACTTGGCTGTAACATAAAGATTTCAAATGCTGCAAAAGAGTTTGTTGCCTCAAAAGGCTATGATGTGCAATTTGGCGCAAGACCTTTGAAACGAGCAATACAGAACTATATTGAGGATGGGCTTTGTGAATTGATATTGGATGGAAAATTAAAAGATAATGACGTTATCTTAATAGATAAGAATCCAGATAAAGATGGCCTGTCGTTTAAGATAGAAGGAACAGATTGATTTCTTTGTAATTTAAATATTATTTAATATAGGGGCAAGTCATTTTCATGATGTTGCCCCTATATCGTTTATGTATAGAGAGTACTTCTTTGTTATTGCATGGCTTGCATGGGCTTGGTTATATAATGGAGCTTTTCATTAATGCATTATCGTCTTTATTTTGAATGTGTGTCGGGCATATAATTTGATTTATAAATTTAGATGTATACTTAATCTTTATTTGTCTAATGCTTTTTCTAGCTGTAAAAATTATAACAAATAAAGTTAATTTTGTATTAAAAAGGATTGTTTCGGTTTGTATATATCCGTTTTGTTAATATAAATACGCGTATGCCTTTCAAATTATTAGTGATTAAGTTTTTGCCCATAAATCAATTGTTTTTAATCAAAAAGTCATTTGTTTAATGGATGTATTTCATTGGTTTCTTTCGAAGAAAAGGTAGAAATGTTTTTTCGATGTTTTTTATTTGAAGATGTATAGTGAATCATAAATTATAATATACAGATTTGCGTTTGTCATAAATAATGAATTACATACAGAAAAACATAAGTCTGTTACTGCTGTATTTGTCATTTCAAGTCGTATATTTTTATTCGGTGAACCCTGTAATAGGGACATTGATAATGTTGAATAAGCAAAAACAAGGATTTATTGTTATTTTGTGAAATAATGTTCTATAAGGAATGAAATAATTTCTTTCAAATTAAGTGCAATATAATATTTCAAACATCGTTATATAATCATGAAGATAAAAAATATTATTTCACTAATAAGTTTTCTTTGTCTGTTTGTGTCGTGTACAGACGATGATTCTTTTTCATTGTCAAAATCTGACATATTGACATTTTCAACTGATACGATAAGTATGGATACCATTTTTTCAACGGTTCCAACTTCTACACGTACGTTTTGGGTTTATAATAAGGCTGGCGACGGGATACGATGTACAAAGGTTAGATTAGCTCGTGGAAACCAGACTGGATTTAGAATAAATGTTGACGGAGAATACCTTAGCCCGACGTCAGGATATCAAATTTCTGACGTAGAGATCCGTAAAAATGACAGTATAAGGGTATTTGTTGAATTAACATCTCCGGAAAACGGAAAGCAGGAGCCTCAACTGCTCGAAGATGAACTTGTTTTCCTTTTGGAAAGTGGGGTAGAGCAGAAGGTTGCTTTAAACGCTTATACGTGGGATGCCAATTTACTGAAGAATGTGTATGTGCAAAATGACACTACTATCGGAACAGACTCTAAACCGACTGTAATTTATGGTGGACTGACGGTTGACAGCTGTGCTACATTGAATATAGCAGCCGGAACAACTTTGTATTTTCATGGTGATGCCGGAATTAATGTATATGGCCGTATGATATCTGAAGGTATGGCAGATAGAAATATTGTGCTTCGTGGTGACAGACTGGATAACATGTTTGACTATCTTCCTTACGATAATGTCAGCGGTCAGTGGCAGGGAATTCGTTTCTATGGTTCTTCTTACGAAAATAAAATCTGCTATACAGACATTCATAGCACATTTAATGGTATTGTTTGTGACTCTTCTGATGTATCGAAGGTTAAACTTCAATTACTTAATAGTACAGTTCATAATTGTCAGGGATATGGCGTTAAATCTGAAAATTGTTCAATAGAGATACGTAACAGCCAAATAACCAATACCTTAAATGATTGTGTGGCAATATTTGGCGGCAGTGCAATAATACAACAATGTACATTGGCACAGTTTTATCCATTTGACTCTAATCGCGGAGCTGCTCTGTATTATTCTAATTTTCAGGGTGAACGTTATATGCCGTTGTTAAAGATGGATTGTCTGAATAGTATTGTTACTGGCTATGCAAACGATGTAATAACTGGTGCGAAGATGGATGATGAAACGAAAGAGTTTAATTATAGATTTGTGAACTCATTATTGCGTACACCAGAAGTTACGGACGATGAGAACATAATTAATGTGACTTTCGAGAATGTTGAGGACACTTCAGCTGTATCAGGAGAAGAAAACTTTGTTTTAGTTGATATAGACAAACAGAGGTATGACTTTCATCTGAACGAAAAATCTCCGGCTATAAACACTGCTGTGATAGAATATTCCTTGCCTGAAGACCGTGACGGAAGACAAAGAGATGAACTTCCGGATATCGGTTGCTATGAATATTTTAAAGATCCGACAAACAACGAAAATGAATAAATATAAACGTAGACATGGAAAAAATCATTATAAAATCGGAATTAAGTCTGTTAAAGTTTGAAGAACTTGATGATATGTCAAAAGCATTGGTAAAAAATGCTATTGAAGCTACAGACAAATCATATTCACCTTATTCCCACTTTAAGGTGGGGGCTGCGTTGAGGCTTGTGGATGGTACTATTGTGATTGGGGCCAATCAGGAAAATGCAGCATTTCCCGTTACTATGTGTGCTGAACGTGCTGCGATATTTAATGCTCAGTCTAATCATCCAGAGTTGGCGATAACAGCCATTGCAATCGCTGCAAAAAATATAGAAGGACTGGTTAAAACTCCTGTTTCGCCTTGTGGTTCTTGCCGGCAAGTAATATTAGAAATGGAGCAAAGATACCAACGTAACATAAAGATATTACTTTGTGGAACAGATGGCATTTATGTTATTGACAGCATAAAAGATTTGTTGCCATTGTCATTTGTTGATGAATCTATGCACTAAGTTTATTGATATAGTAACTCAAAAATATCCCAGATGACAGTTTAACGTATATGTCATCTGGGATATTTGTAATAGTACTCATTTTTTGAAGTATCTTCATGTAGAATTTTAGCAGTTGCACAAGCGTGCATACGGACAGTTTTCACATGTTTTTCTTTCTGTAGTAGGTTTAAATGGAGTGGCAATGTCAAATATTTCAGACAATATAGACTTGACATTCTCCAAAAAATCCGGCAGATATTCAGATATATCGTTAATCTTATTCTTGTTTATTGATATTATCGGATTATATCCTTCTTCTGAAGAGTGCTGTATAAAAAGCAGTGCAGGACTTACAGGCAAACTGCTGCTGTTATATTTCTTATTGCCTCTTACTATTAACGAATATAGCATTATTTGCAGATAATAGTCTGCGTGTATCTCTGTATTTAGCGGACGTATGAATATGTCGTCCAATGATTTCGCATCTTTTAGATTACTGCTTCCTGTCTTATAGTCAACAATTCTTATTTTTTCTGTATTATTTTCTTTATCAACAATTTTGTCCATTCTGTCTATGCGTCCGCCTATGCATATCTTACGTTCGTCACCATTTGCAACAAATTTAATATCCTCATAGACGTCATTTTCAATCCCAATGATAGTAAATGGTGCCAATGCTGAGTCAATTTCAATTAATCTTTTCAGATACCTTATTATTACTTCTCGGTTAATCAGCTGCAGGCCATTATAAAACGATTTGTTATTGTTGTCATTATATTCTTGCTTAAAGTATATCTCGGTAAAGGCCTCATCAACGATCCTTCCAATTAACGATTTGTCTTCCAATGCTTTATTAATGGTTTCTTTTGTAATGATGTGGTTTTCTGCGTTAAGATATTTCCGGTATAATATTTCTGCAGCTCCATGGAATATATTACCAAACATCCTGTTGTCCATTTCGTCACTTTCATCAAGTTCTTTAATCTGGGCAATATTGTAAAAGTAAAATTGCAGCGGACAACGCATATATCTGTTTATTGATGTCGGTGAAATAAATTTCATCGAGTTTAATATATTGACAATGGTTTCATCCTTGGCAATTATATTAGGCTTTGAATATACCAGCTGTTGATCTGTTTTTAGAGATATGCGCTTGATGTCAAAGTTACTGTCTGTCATAAGTTGAAGCATAAATCGGCTCATTTCACCTGTGTGTCCGTCTTCTGTTGAGTTGTTGTATACAATTGTAACGTCAGAGGCTCTCTGTATCAAATTGTAGAAATAATATGCATAAATGGCTACTTTGTTATCTACCGTTGTCAGTTCGTATGCCTTTCTTATCGAATAAGGTATAAAGGACGAGTCCGTTATGCCTTTTGGCATATTTCCCTCATTACATGAGAGAATCAGTACATGCTCAAAATCCAGATTTCTGGTTTCAAGTATACCCATAACTTGGATGCCTTCTGCTGGCTCACCATGAAATGGAATAGAGGTTGAGTTGATCAGTTGCACGATAAGCTTTTGCAATGTTATTACGTCCACATCAAGGTCGCCTGACTTGACCAGTTCATTTAATCTATTGCATAATGTGTACATTCTGAATATCGACTCTTGAAACAATGGGTCTTTGTCTGTATTGCCCATATTTATGGCAACTCGTTTCAAGATGTCCATAAGCCATTGCATCAAATCGTTATTGTTATTCTGTAGCTCAAACAGATGTTTTGTAAATTCATCTTTGTCAAGAATCTGAAATGTTGGATAATAAATGTTCTTTTCTTTTAGTTCATTCAATAGGTCCGAGCATTTTTCTGATATATATTGTGCATAAGGATGCGACAAAATCTGAGCTACATAATGAAGCTGGTATCTGTTCTTGTTGTGTGAATAGCCTTTTAATTTAAGATCGAGTAGCTGTAGAACAAACGATGAAACTGGTGTCTGAAAAAGTGGATAGCCAGAAGTAATGTTTACGCATTCAACTTCTTTGGGTATGCAGTGTATGATTGTTGGTAAAAGAGACTCGTCGCATAAAACTATTGCAGTATTTTTACCATCTTTATATCTTTCTTCTTCTTTCAACCAGTCACTTACGTATCTTGCCTGAATGTTTTCAGTGGATGCGTTAGCATATATAATTCTTTTGCCTGCAGACAAGTTATTATAGATACTTTTGTCAGACGAGTTAAGCTCATTAGGAAAGTCTTTAAGGTATTTTTCAATATAGTGACCGGCTTCGTTTTTATTTGGCGGCATATAAAACGAATCAAAGTCCCAATAAAAACCAGCTCTATTTTTTTTCTGTAAATTTGAGAATATTTTTTGTTCAACCTTTTGAACCATATTAAATCCGACAAACAGATATTTGTCATATTTATAATCAATATCCTGTTGGGCAACTTCTCTATACAGCATTCCTTCGTATGCAATATTTTGTTCACGGAGTCTTGCTTTGTAGTTGTTATATATATCCTCGAAATGTCCCCATAATTTTAAGAAGCGTTTTTTCAGTTCAGATTCATTGTCTGTCGTGAAATTGCTGAAAAATTTATGCAGAATCTCTTTTTGTTCATCTGTAAGATATGAAATGTCGTCTAATTCATGGATGTCTTTAATGTTCTTGAATACATTTGAGGCATCAGCCATATTCTTGTCTATGTCGTCAAAATCAGCCAATAGTAATTGTCCCCATCCATAAAAATGATCTAGCGATTCGTCTATTTGGGTGCATTCAGTAAAACTTTTATGTATCTCGCATATAAGTTTTATTGAATCTCCAATTAACAGCGATGAATGCTGACGAAAAAAGTCGCTGATAGTAATATATGCCGGTGACCATAAAGGACGGCCGGCTTTTATGGCAAGCTGTTCGTTCAAGAATATTGATGCACGTTTATTAGGAAACACAACTGCTATATTTGACAAATTAGTGCCATATTTATTTACGATGTCTTCTGCTACGTATTCTAAAAATTTCTTCATGTTACTTCCGTTGTATTAGTTACAAATGATGAGAGTGATTGCGAAATGTATTATTCCACCTTGTTGACCTTGTTTGAATAAACAAACCACAGATATCCTTCAACATTTTGATACCCCATTGATTTTAGTAGAGACATATATTGTTTTACTTGATTTATATATTCGTTACAAGGTTTGCCAAATTTAAAGTCAATAACTTTCATTCTGGTGCCGTCTGTAATTACTCTATCTGGCCGCCTTTCAATAACTTTGTTAGTATTTTTGTCGTATTCAAGAATGCTACATTCGTTAAATACTGTCCAACGTGAGTCAAACCAGTCAGCTACTTGTTTATCAGATAAACGTTTTGCTAGCATACTCCGCATTTTATCTGCCGTTATATCATCATCATAAAGTACACCATCGAATTCGAATTGTTTTAACACATTGTCTATATCATCGGTAGTACGAATCATTGAAAACAATTTGTGTAATACACTACCCATTTTTATATAACGTTCGTGTTCGTTCTCTTCGTTTTCAGATTTTATAAAATCATTACTTTTATTACTTTGTCTGAAATTAGCCACATAGTTTGATGTTTTCATATTTACTTTATATGGCAAAGTCTGTTGTATAAAAACATTTCCTGTTTTTACAGACTTTGTCTCTTCATCACAGCAAAGTTCTCCATACTCAAATATAGTTGGCTCATTTTCCTGTTCAATCCCGGAAATAGAAGCCCCGGGTAATATCTCTGCCAATCCTTTTATGTTATCGTTTAATATCTCAGATCTGTTCCTTATACTTTTGGATGAATTGTTTTTCTTTCCTATAACAAACAGGTTCTTACATGCTCTTGTAAATGCAACATATAGCAAGTTGAGATTATCTACAGTGTTTTGTAAATATTCGTTTTTATAATCATCAACATATATTGTATTGAGCAATTTTTTGTTATAGTCTACAGGAACTATCGGCAATTTGTCAAATGGCTGATATTTCGGATTGCACCATAACGTGGTGTTTCTGTTTTCCAGAGTCCAATCGCAGAATGGAATAATTACATTATCATATTCCAGGCCTTTGCTCTTATGAATACTTATAAGTCTTATACCGTTAATTTCATCACATTGAATTGTTTTTGAATGTATGTTCTCATTCCACTCATTGATGAATTTATCAATATTGCCTGAATTGTTATTTATAAAATCAGAGACCTGATCATAAAAAGCGCATATATAAGCACCTTGTTCATGCATCTTTTCAAGCTCAAAAGTGGAATATATAAATTCAATAATGTCAAACAATGGCTTTTTGATGAGTTGTTGCATATTGTCAATATAGCTTGACGGTAAAAAAGAATCAGCATTGTCAGTTTCTGACACGAAGCTTGTGAGAATTTTACTTACATTCAGATCTTTTTTCAATATTGTATTTTGATATATAACAGCCAAATTAGCTTTTGACATTATGTCGTCGGGATGTACGAGTAATTGTAAGGCAAGCATAATTGTATTAACAGCACTTGATGCATCTAGCCTGAAGGCTTCATCGCTTATAAAAGTCAGGTCGGGTCTTTTTTCCATGAAATAGTCTGCAACAATTGGTATCAACTTATTGTATCTAAATAATATTGCAGTTTTATTCAACGGCATACCTGATTTTATTATCTCATCTATGCAGCTTTCAATATATTCTAACGTCGTATCATTATAATCTTCATTCGGTAGCAGTGTTAATCTTACATATCCGGCTTGGGCTTTTCCTTGTCTTGCATTCTGTTTAACATCTCCATACGCAGTTTTGATTTCATTGGCACTGCTGTCAAGTCCGATTTCTTGGCCACGTGTGTATTCATATTGTGCAGCTAAAGTGAAAAAAGCATTATTGAAATCAATGATGTTTTTTTCAGATCTGTAATTCGTTTGAAGTGAACACACGTCCACCTGCTCCTTTGAAGACGGAAATTGCTCCTTGATATTGTTAAGTAAGCGCCAGTCTCCGGCACGCCATCTGTATATACTTTGTTTGACATCTCCGACAATGAGGTTGTTGACGGTGTCATTATCATTTGAGCCATGACTCATACATTCTTTAAGCAGGACTTTAAAATTTTGCCATTGAACAGAACTGGTGTCTTGAAATTCATCTATCATTATGTGTTCAAGTTGGCATCCGGCTTTTTCAAATATGAACGGAGAATCATTGTCTTTGATGAGTGAATGAAGCAGGTACTGAGTGTCACTTAGCAGGAATCTGTTGGCATCTTCATTTAATTCTCTTACTTTACTCTCAATTTTATTTAGAAGGCGTAATTTACTAAGGTGTTTCAGAGTAACCTCAACTGTTGCATAAAGCTTCCATTGTTTTGAGCGTTCTGTTTCAGCTTCATGTAGCAGTTTCATTAAGCTTTCATTTACTAATGATATAATAGTATTCCTGTCTGGACTAGTCTTGGTCGTCCAGCTTTCAGCACTGTCAAGGCATTTTTTCAAGGTGTTGTTAACACATTTATCATCACTGAAATCATCTGTTTTAAGTTTTTTGAAATAACTGCATATGCCTTTGCCTTTTGATGCAAATGATGTATTAGGGTCTAATCCGGCCTTGGTTGTTTCATTTATAAACCGGTCTGCATATGCTGTCATGCATTTTTTAGCATTACTACGGATTTCTTTTAGCTCCTTAATATATATATCAAAAAAATTATTCTCAGTGATTATCTTATTTAGATTGTCGCTGATTGACTTGTAGTAATCTTGAAAAATGTTTTTTCCAAATGATTTAATCTGACCAATAACATTCCAACCTTTGTTTTCATCGATGTTGGTAAAAATGTAATTTATAAGCCATTGTAATAATTGGCTTGTTGTCGTCAGTGAGTCTATAAGTTGATCTATTGCTTCTTCTTCTACCTGAGAATCATTTAAGCCGATTTTTAGGTTTGCTGTTAAATCTAATTCGCGTGCTAGATTACGTAATACAGACTGAAAGAAAGAGTCTATCGTCTCAACTCTGAAATAGTTGTAATTATGAACGAGGCTATTTAAGGCTATTCCGGCTTGTCGGCTTGCTTGTTCTTCGCTTATATTTAGTTTTCCTGTTATTTCCTTCATGTAAAGATGCGAATCAGGAAGCATTTTCCAAATTCCATATAACTGGCTTAATATTCGCATTTTCATTTCTTCTGTAGCTTTATTGGTAAAGGTTACAGCAAGAATGTTCTTAAAACTCATTGGATTTTTAATCAGGAGTTTTATATATTCAACGGCAAGGGTGAATGTTTTACCGCTTCCGGCGCTAGCTTTATATACTGTTAATTGTTTCATGTTAAAATATTAATTGTTACCAGTCTCTAAACAACTCAAATCCGAATCTACATCCGATGCCTTCAAAATCAGCATTTCGAGTCGCTAAAAATAAGCCCATAGAAAAAAATCTGTTTGTGAACCCATATCCACATTCTATATATGGATGTAGATGTTCAACAAAGAGTGTGTTTACATATATACGTTCTATCTCCATCAGTCGCCCTACATATGGTATTCGGGATAATAGCATTAATGGCGATTCGTATGTTGCATTTGTTCGCACATAATATTCCGAAGCATTATACCAATTGCTGTTTAATAATTGAAATTCACCTGTCCAATCGTCATTCCATCCTCCAGGAATATTCTCTTCTCTGAAATTTGTATAGTCTAAGAAATATGATGTTCTACTTTTGGATGTATAAAATCCACTGCCAACTCTAAGAGAAATAGCTTTCAGAGAATGAAATTGTTTTTTCCATGAAGCATCGAACTCAAAGCGTTCATATTCCATATCTGAGTTAAATACATTTTTTACTCCTCTTTCGTAGTCAGTCGTAAATATAGGTCCGTTCCATCCGTATGGCCGGAATTGTATTTGTAATGATGGAGCAAACGAATAATATTCTGTAGGCCTTTTTGCTTGTTCAAAGCCTGTTTTATCAACGGCAGAGCGTTTGTGATATATTATACCAGGTTGTATGCTCCATTTATCCGATAAGTCATAATTTGCTTTGAATTTAAAGTAGAAATCTTTAAAATAGTCTAAATTCATGTTGTCCCAATTGATGGAATCAAGTGTTTCATTTTTTATTTGGTCTACTATACTGGAGTTGGTAATTCTATTTCCATTACCAATTTCAAATTCTGTATATCCATTTCTTCTCTTATTGTATGTAAAACGGATAGGCATTCTGAAATATAGCTGATGCTGTTTAAACGAATATCCTGAATTAAAAGATAAAGAAATATCTTTATTTAAAGAAAAATTATAACTGCCGTTGATTTTTAATTTGTATGTTATACCCTTTCGCCCGCTGTAACTTAATTCCAATGGATTTAAAATTGGAGATATTCTAAAAGCGCCCTGGTTGTTGGTTCCAAAGTTACCTTTTGTGCGATTGATAATGTGATCACCTAAAACATCCCATAAAACTTGGTCCCAACGTTTGTTTTCTTTGACATTCTGGATTGTATCAGTTGTGTTATTATAGCCATATTTGATATAAGCATCTTTAAAGTGGATAGGCAGCGTGTCTGGCCTTATTTCTTCCATTAATTTGATGTCGTGTGAATTTATTATTGAATCGGGTAGGGTGATAGGATTATCATAAACCGAATGATAAGATGCATGAATTTTATTTCCTATAAAATGAAATACGGCGTCAATATCGCATTTCTTAGGTAGTAATGAGTATATGCCATATTTGCCCATTAATACGTCTACATGAAACTTCACCATATCGTATTCGCCCATAAATTGCATTCGTATAATTCTACCTGTAGTTCTTTCGACAATTGCAGAACCACTTATCATTTGTGTATTGTGGAGTTTGGGCCTGAAAACAATTTCAGAACGATTGTCTGTTAAACTTGTAATATCGTATTTGTATAGCTTTGTATTATATGTATTAAATGGAGAAAGAATTTGATTGTCTAATATTGTTACATCATAAATATTCGGCATCAGATATTTCAGCAATGTAGTCATTGCATTCTTATGATGGGGTATGGTTCCAATATTTAATTGGCGTGTCGCTTCAGAAATGTAATTGTCTTTAATATATATATTGCTGTATGTTTCCCCTACATATTCTCGCCTTCCTCTTGATATCGCATACATGGAAGGTATAGCCATCAATGTTATATTTCTTTTATCTGTTTTAAAATAATATCTTAAATAGACATTTGTGTGGATACCTTTTACTTCTTCTGATACACTTTGTTTGTATTTCAGAACTCGTTGAAGTATTAGCGAGTCTGATGTCGTTTCAGCTTTTGTTCTGTACGGTATAAAACAGAAGACTAAAAGAGATGTTAATATGATTCTTTTAATAATTTCCACTTTGCAAATATACATGTTTTTTTTCAAATCGAGTTATTTCTATATATTATATACTTTTAAATCGGCAATGCCTGTTTCGCCTGTTGTTCAGATTGTTTCTATTGTAAACATTTGATTTATTTATAGCCTAACAGACGTTGATTGTATGAATTTGATATTAGATAATAGATGTATCTTTGAAAATTACAATATTTATCTTATCAAGATAGATTTATTGATAACTGTAATTAACTTTACAGAAAAATTGCACAAATAATTTTGAAATGTGCAAGTAATGATTTATCTTTGCACAAATTTATTATTTTTGTGCAATGGAAAAAATACCAAGTTTTAATTCGTTTATAGAGAAAAGCATTATTGATAATTGGGATTTAGATGCTTTAACTGATTATCAAGGTGTAACACTTCAATATAAAGATGTTGCAAGAAAAATTGAAAAGTTGCATATAATGTTTGAAAATAGCGGTGTTGTAAAAGGTGACAAAATTGCCATCTGTGGCCGTAATAGTGCAAACTGGGCTGTAGCTTTTATTGCAACACTTACGTATGGAGCTGTTGCTGTTCCTGTTTTGCATGAATTTACACCGGAGCAAGTTTATAATATAGTAAATCATAGTGAAGCAAAACTGCTGTTTGTCGGAGATGTTGTTGCTACAACTATAGATGCAACAAAAATGCCAAGTCTTGAAGGTATAATATATATACCTGATTATTCATTGGTTGTTTCGCGCACAGACAAGTTGACATATGCACGAGAGCATCTAAATGAGTTGTTTGGAAGGAAATATCCTAAGGCATTTAGAAAAAATCATATACATTATTATATTGAACAAAGTCCTGATGAACTTGCTTTGATTAATTACACAAGTGGAACAACGGGGTTCTCGAAGGGTGTTATGCTGCCGTATAGGGCATTATGGGGAAATTTGGATTTCGCAATGAATGCTTTAGGAAAAAATATTTCCAGAGGTTCAAACACTGTAAGTATTTTGCCTATGGCGCATATGTATGGAATGGCTTTTGAGTTTTTGTTTGAATTTTGTCATGGATGCCATATATTCTTCTTGACACGTGTACCTAGTCCTGCGATTATTGCACAAGCATTTAAGGATATAAAACCGGCAATAATTATTGCTGTCCCCTTAGTTGTTGAGAAGATAATAAGAAAAAGAGTCTTTCCTAAGATTCAAAATAATAAGATGCGCTTATTGCTCAACATGCCGGTTATAAGTAAAAAAGTTAAGCAGAGAATATGCGAAGAGGTTTATAATGCCTTTGGTGGTAACCTGTATGAAATAATTGTTGGAGGAGCTGCGTTTAATCAGGAAGTAGAGTCTTTCCTGAAGAGTATAGACTTTCCGATTACCGTTGGTTATGGGGCAACAGAATGTGCTCCGATTATAACATATTCCGATTATCATGATTTTGTCCCGATGTCGTGTGGTAAGGCTGTGATACATATGGAAGTTAAAATTGATAGTCCAGACCCATATAATGTTCCTGGTGAGATTTTGGCCCGTGGAACAAATGTTATGTTAGGATATTATAAAAATGAAGAAGCAACTCACCAGGCTTTGGACTCAGATGGCTGGTATCATACAGGTGATTTAGGCTTGATAGATGCAGATGGTAATGTTTTTATTAAGGGTAGAAGCAAGAATATGCTTTTGGGGGCAAATGGTCAAAATATTTATCCCGAGGAAATAGAGGATAAGCTAAATAGTATGGCAATGGTTGTGGAAAGTCTCGTGATACAGAAAGATGACAAACTTGTTGCATTGGTATATCCTGATTATGAGGAAGCAAGAAATTTAGGCTTTTCGAAAGATGATTTGCAGAATATTATGGAACAGAATATGGCTGAATTGAATCAAGTAATGCCATCTTATTGCAAGATTTCCAAGATAAGACTTCAAGATGAAGAATTTGAAAAGACACCTAAAAAGAGTATAAAAAGATATCTCTATAAAGATATTGATATTTAGAATTTACTTTTCTGAATACGGTTCCTGTATTCATTAATATTGAGATATAAATATTCATCAAGAAAGACGTTGATAACAAATTTGTTATTCAGCCTCTTTCTTGCTTTTTTATAGTAGACTTTATGCTTTGTCTGTTGCAATAAAGAAATTTCTACTGCCCCGCTTCTATGAATGTTCGGTTGATGTATCTCATGTTTGTATTTAAATTATCTGATATTAACAACCTTCTACTTATAGTGTGTATTGAAAATAAAAAGCCTAAGAATTTATTATATTCTTAGGCTTTTTATTCTTTTAGTATACTGCTAATTTAGTCGGGGCGACAGGATTCGAACCTGCGACCACCTGGTCCCAAACCAGGCGCGCTACCGGACTGCGCTACACCCCGTAACCAAATCTTTAAATTTGCGATGCAAAGGTACTACTTTTTTTTAAAACATGCAAATTTTACAGCATTTATTTAATTATATTTTGCTCAACAAAGATTTTTTTCAGTGCTTGAACACCTTTCTCTACTTGTTCCACAGTATGGGTTGCCATTAATGCAAATCTGACAAGTGTATCTTGTGGTGCGCATGCAGGAGGGATAACAGGGTTTATAAATACGCCTGCATCAAAAGCCAATTTAGTAACGAGGAAGGTCTTATCTACATCTCTAACATAAAGAGGTATAATAGGACTTTCTGTGTCTCCTATTTCAAAACCTTCTTCACGGAAGCGTTTTAATGCATATTTTGTAACTGTCCAAAGGTTTTCAATACGCTCAGGTTCTTTGCGTATGATGTGCAGGGCTTCCATTGCAGCAGCTGTAGCAGCAGGGGTATTGGATGCGCTGAATATATAAGTTCTGCATGTGTGGCGCAAATAGTTTATGGTATCTTTATCACCGGCAATAAAACCTCCTATGCTGGCGAGGCTTTTAGAGAAAGTACCCATGATAAGATCAACGTCATCAATTACGCCAAAATGGTCGCATACGCCTCTTCCTTCTTTTCCAAAAACTCCTAGTCCATGTGCTTCGTCTACCATTAGAGAGGCATTATATTTTTTCTTTAAACGAACAATTTCAGGTAAATTTGCAAGATCACCTTCCATTGAGAAGACGCCATCAACGACAATAAGTTTTATTGACTCGGGTTTGCATTTTTGGAGTTGTTTTTCCAAGTCTTCCATATCGTTGTGCTTATATTTTAAGCAAGTTGCGAATGAAAGACGTCGTCCGTCAACAATACTTGCATGATCGCGGTCATCGCAAATGATATAATCTTCACGTCCACAAACAACGGAGAGTACACCGGCATTTACAGAGAAACCTGTAGAAAAGCATAATGCTTCGTCTTTATGCTCAAATTCAGCAAGTTCCTTTTCGAGTTGTACATGTATGTCAAGTGTTCCATTCAAGAAACGGCTTCCTGCACAACCACTTCCATATTTGTCTAATGCATCTTTTGCAGCGGCCTCAACACGCGGGTCACCAGTTAATCCAGTGTAAGCATTAGAACCGAACATAAGCACTTCATGTCCGGCCATTTGAACCTCAGTGCCTTGTTTGCCTGTTATTTCACGGAAGTAAGGGTAAACACCAGCTTCCATGAACCTTTGTGGTTCACGGTAATTTTTGTATCTTTCTTGTAATAGTCCCATATTATAAATAGGTGTAGATTTTCTACATTGTTTTGATTAGGCTGCAAAGATACAAAAAAATGTGTAAATCATAAGAAAAAAAATAGAAAAGTGTTTTTTTTGCAAAAATATTATAAGTAATAAAAATGGTTTGTACTAAAATATTATTATTTTTGCAAGACGATGGCAGGAAAGAAAAAGATAATATTTGTTGTGAATCCGATATCTGGAACGACAAGAAAATCGGGTATCTGTAAACTTATTGAGAATAATCTCGATAAGGAATATTATGATTTCTCAATAGTTGAAACCCAATACAGCGGGCATGCTTCTGAGATATCCAGAGATGCCAAAGATAGAGGGGTTGATGTTGTTGTTGCTGTTGGGGGGGATGGAACTATAAATGAAGTAGCACGTTCAATTGTTAATTCAGATACGGCATTAGGCATTATTCCGTGTGGTTCTGGAAATGGATTGGCTAGGCATTTAATGATACCGATGGATATTCATAAGGCTCTTGAGGTAATTAATAAGCATACGGTGCATGACTTGGATTATGGTATTATTAACGGAATACCATTTTTCTGTACATGTGGTATGGGGTTTGATGCTTTTATTAGTATGAAGTTTGCCGAGTCTGGAAAGCGCGGTCCTGTTTCATACCTGGAGAATATTTTGCGGGAAGGATTAAAGTATAAACCGGAAACTTACGAGATAGAGGATGAAAACGGAAAAACTAAATATAGGGCTTTTCTTGTTTCATGTGCCAATGCATCTCAATATGGAAATAATGCATATATAGCACCACAGGCATCCATGAGTGACGGATTGCTTGATGTTATAATAATGGAACCTTTTGATATGATTGATGCACCGCAGATTAGTATAGATATGTTTAATAAAACTTTAGATCGGAATGCAAGGATAAAAACATTCCGTACTAGGCATATCTTGGTTCATCGTCAAAAGGAAGGATATATACACTATGATGGCGATCCTGTTATGGCAGGGGCTGATGTGGATATATCCGTTGTCAATAAGGGTATAAAGGTTATAATTAATCCTTTGGCTGATAAAGCAAAAAGGCAGCCAAACATGGTGCAAAATGCCTTCAGTGATTTTTTTAACGATATAAGTAATATGCGTACAGACATTGGCCGTCAAGGACGCCATATTCATATTTTGAATAAAATATTACTTAAACGCTTAAATAATCTGTGACTTTTTATAAGTTTGGACGCTTGCTATTTTATGTTTAGGCGTATGATCCTTATTCCTGTCATTGTCTTTTGCTTTTGCAGGTAATTGTATAAAGTCATAGGTTCTTCAACAACTTTGTGGTGCAGGCTAGATGCGTTAAGCATGTGCAGCCCGTCTTTATGCCATATGGCAAATCCGATGTGTTGAATATCCAGTCCTTTTAGACTTGTTGTGGTAGCAATGATGTCACCATCTTGAATTGTTCTTCTGACAGTGTTAGTGTTCTTAACCTCCGTCTTGGGAATATATTTGTATGTTTTCTGATTAATGTTCTGTTCTGTTTTTCTTATTGTGGGGATATACTTAGGATTTTCCTTCAGCATCTTATATTTAGAGGGATTTTCTGACATGTAAAATACATTTATTCTTTGGGTATTGGTGAAAGGCGGTGCAGGGCTTTGTATTTCCTTACAAATTCCTTTCTTTGTATTGTTCTCTATCCAATCCGTGAAATAGTGAAGTCTTTGTGTGTAATGAGGTTGTGACTCGTCCCTGTATCTTATTTTTTTAAGATTGTCACAGAAACTTTTAAATGTGTATTTCTTTTCACTCATGCACATTGAAAGGGCCACGACATTTTCAACATAGGTGGTGCAGTCAAGTTGCCTCAAATTGATAACTAATTTTTCTTTCTTGTTTATCTCTAGTGTGTGTGCTACATAGGGAATACCTTTAAGCTTCCGGGCAAAGTATATTATATAGTTGGTGCTTTCTGGTTGTTTTTTCGCGTCGTTTAATAATTTAATAACGCGAATGCTGTCAGATGGTTTGTAGTCAACCTCATAAGCATAGGTTGTTACGTATGACAAAACAGCAATGAATAATAAAAATAATTTCTTCATATTATTTCCTTCCTATATTTATTCCAAAGTAAAAGTTTAATGAACCGAATACATTATTAGTGGAGAATTGGCTTTTTCTATAATTATATGAGTGAAGAATTGTACTTGCTCCGGCATAAAATTTTGTATTGTTCCATACTATTCCGAATCTTCCAACTCCATCGATATTTACATCTCCAAATTTAAAGTCTCTAAGTGAGAATTCTGATTTATAGTGTAGGTCGCCAGTAGACCTTTTGTATGCTAATGCAACTGACAGTGATGCAGCAAAAAGCCAATTACGTGCAAAAACCCAATTGTATGCGTATCCGCCTGAAATTGAATATGATGTGTAACGTACTTTGTTAAACATTAATCCGGAATCAAGCTTTACGTTCTGGTATTTGTCGCTAATGTTGTTTTCCACAACATTTTTAAGCTTCTCATAATCCAAATCAAGCTTGTGAGTGGTATATCCTATGCCAAGCAACGGAGAGCCGCAGCTGCGTTTCTGACATGTACTTTGGCTGAAAGCCGCCGGATATGAAAATTTTTTGTGGTTAAATATGTAGTATAAGTCAAAACCTTTAATTCCAACAGTAAGTCCAGAAAATGGAATTCCTTTTAATGTATGGCTGTTAAGGCCGTTTCCTAGGTATGCTTCGCGTATCTTATAGTCGTTGCCCGTTTGTCTATAATACAGGTCGATTCCAAACATAGAGCTGTAAAGGCTTAGTTCGAACTCTTTCTTATTGTTGTCGTTGCTGATATGGCCTATGTCAAACGTATACCCAAGAAATATCCATCTCCATCCAACATAAGGTCCGATTCTGATTGTTGGTTCAGGAGCAAATGTGATGTACTGACCTGATTTGCTTTCAAGTCTATATATCTCATATGTATTGGTGTTTTGCAGCATTATTGTATAATTATAATGTTGCGGTTCTATATAGTTTGTGTCTATTTCATTGAAGTCTTTAAATACCTTTGTGAATACCTTTCCTATTCGTCTGAATATTGTGTTTTTCTTTTCGGTTTTTATCGTGTCGTTGGTTGAATAAGCCAATGACACGGCAGAAACCAAAAAGAAACTCAAAATCAGACGTTTCATATTCATAAATTTAGAATTTTCCTAATATGCGGTCCATGACCCAATTGACAGGAGTGGCTGATACACTTGTGCATGAGCACGCTCCGAATCCTTGCAGGTCTTCAACAACTGCTTTAATTATTGGCAGCTGAACGTATGGGGGATTTTCTACTGTTATATATTTTTCGTCATCGTTTGTGACAAGATGGATTGGGTCGTAGTTGTATACAGAAAAGCTAAGCTTTCCTTTACTTCCAACAATATCGATTCTGTCTTCTTTTGCAGATTGGTGGCCAACGAAGCACCATGAGCCACTTCCTGGAACACCGCTTTCAAACCTGAAGCATGCACTTATGCTGTCTTCTGTCTGATAAAGTCCGGCGCGGTTGGCGCATATGCCTTCAGCTTCTGTTATTACTCCAAACAGATCCTGCATCAAGTCAAGCTGGTGTGGAGCCAAGTCGTAGAAATAGCCACCTCCGGCTATGTCCGGTTGTAATCTCCATGGGAGTTTTTCTTTTGAAGAATAATCTAAATCACGCGGAGGGCAAGAAAAACGTATTTGCACGTTCATTATCTCACCAATAGTTTTGCTTGTTATGATTTCTTTGACGCGTTTGAAATATGGAAGATACCTTCTGTAGTAGGCGACGAAACATGGAATCCCGGTCTGCTCGCTGACCCTGTTGATTCTTACGCAGTCGTCATAATTAGCAGCCAGAGGCTTTTCTACGTATACAGGTTTTCCTGCTCTCATTGCCATTATTGCGTATGTGGCATGGCTTGAGGGGGGAGTGGCAATATAAATGGCGTTAACGTCGGGGTCGTCGATAAGCTCTTGTGCATCAGTATACCATTTGCTTATTTTATGTCGCTCTGCGTATGAGCGCGCCTTCTTCTCATTGCGGCTCATTACGGCAATCACTTTTGAGCCTTCTATTTCGTTAAAGGCCGGGCCTGATTTTTTTTCAGTAACCTCTCCGCAACCAATAAATCCCCATTTTAACAGTTTCATATTCTTGATGTTAACGATTTTTATTGTGGAAGTATTCTTTTCTTAGTAAACGTTTGGAGCCGCATGCTTTTTATTTATCTTAAAAAGATAATACATTAAGGAGCTTGTTTGACAAACTCTATTTGTTATGCAACTTATCTTCTGCAAAGTTAGCAATTTTTATTGATAATACCATTTCATAATATCCGGAATATTATTACCTTTGCATTAATTAATTAAAAATGAAATGAACAATCTTAAGCAAGAGTTTTTAAATAAGAGTCGTAGTTATACGGCTTGTATCTCTGCATCTCATAGGATGCTGTTTGACAATATACGTGCTATATTCAGACATACATGGTTATACACTTTGCTTTTGGCCATGTCAATAGCTTTGTTATCTATTTTTTATACAAGGGCTTTAACGGATGGTGGCTATACACATTCTTCATACCCCCTCTTAATGGTCTCTGTTGTCTTGGTCGTTTGTTTTCATGTGGGATATGTCTCGCGTATATTTATGCTTCTTGGCCATCAGTCGATGCAGTGGAATTTAGTTAGATGTATCAGACTCCTTGGTGTGTACTTGTGTATAATGGCTATAGTTTCTGTGGTACAATGGGGACTTGTTTATCTGGTTATAGGAACTGGTCCGTTTGTCCCTCTTGACAAAATGCCTGTAATTGCATGCGTTATCATTGGAGTTTCATTGTTCTTTTCATGTGTCTTGCTTCCGTATGTTTACGTATTTGTTAAATATTTGATGGAGCCTGATAGTAAATTGAGCAAGATCTTATTAAAGGCATACAAGGTGGGATGGCGTTATTGGGGATTTATATTTATCACACTTTTATTGGCTGCTTTATGTGCTGCCGTTTGCATGTTCTTTGTTTCTATCCCAATGCTTATAATTTCTATGGCTAATACATTGTCGGCAATTGGCGTAGGATATATGGGCGATCCTTCTGGCTTGCCTTCTTATTTTAGTGTATTGCAATATGTTGTTGTGGCTCTGTCGTCATTTATATGCCTTTATGTTTATGTTTTTGTGATTTTCGTATGTTATTTTATGTATGGAAGCATAGAAACTCGTGAGAAAGAGCGAAAAGAATTCTTGAAGATAAAATAATGAGCTTACAAATTTAAGTTTTTGCGTCAGTACATTTTGTAACTATTATAGCTTATATAGTGTCTGTTTGTCAGATTCTGCGTTCCGCGGAAATCTGGCAAATAAGCATAACATTCTAGTTGATTTGTTGTACTTATGGTACTTTTTCGTTGTGTGTTGAGTGTATTATATCGTAAAATGTAGATAAAAGCAGTTGTTTGTGTAGCAAAATACATTGATTTGTAATGTAAAACACATTGTTTTTCATTGCAAAACATGATGTTTTATGGCGTAAAATGTGTCATTTTATTTGGTATTTTATATGTTGAAGGTGCTTGATTTTTAAATGTTAATCTGTAACTTGCTGAATTATAACGTATTACGTGTTGTGCATGATTTTGTGGCTTTTTCGATTGTATTTTTATTATTTGTGTTTATCTCTTTATTTTGTGGCATTCTTGAAAAGCATGATGATACTTTTCTCTTGGTTTTTGTGATATTTTGATAACGTAATCCGGAATGCTCTGTATGTGATATAAATAAGGTTTTGTCTTTTATAGTAAATGACATATAGAATGGTAATGTTTAATTTGTATTATTTTATCGACTGACAGATAATGAATGCTTTGTTAATTAAAAGGTGTTGGCTTATATTGTTATTAAGGCTTATTAGAATTAGAACCTATATAAAACAAAAATTGATTGTCTCACGACAACCAATCTTTTATTAACCTAAATAATCTAATACCATGAAAAACACGATGCAAAGGTATTCTAATTATTTCTTTTCTCCAAATATAATCTCTAAAAGAAATGGTTTTCTAACATTTTTTAAAATTTTGACCATCCCATTTAAAAGAAATTTTCTTTATTATCGCATTTATTTCGTTATTGTTGTCTTTTTGAATAAATGGAATACTCAAGTTAAATGTTATACAGTTTGATTTTTCGTCCCATTGTGCAGCAAGCATAACAGGTTCTATGCAATTATATAGATTTTTAAATTTGTCTTCCGGCATTGAGTCTGGTTTTTGTGTGAACATACTTAAAATGGTATCTTCATCATTATCGACGGGAAGTCCAAATGTTGAGTTTATTGCTTGCCATTCTGTTGAATAGAATTTTACTGTGCTTTCTTTGAGCGGGCTTTTAATTGTCTTGATTACGCATAGTATTTGTGTAGAGTCGTTTCCACGCAGAAGCTTGAGCTGCATTTCTGTAGTCTTATTCATGTTGATTTTTGCATAATCAAAGCTAATGGTGTCAATTGAAGTTGCCCCGTTAAAAGTGTTCTTTACTTTTACAGAATCTTTAGAGCCTGTAAATTTTAATAATTCTTCTTTCTGATCGTTTGTGATATAAGGTAAAATTTCATCAGGAATGTTACCTATAACTTCTTTAATTGATATTTGGCCCATAATGTTGGTTGTGCAACAAAGCAGGGAAATGAGTAATGCAAATATTTTCATTTTATTCTTATTGATTGAAAGGGTGAATATACTATTGTCTTTTGCAAATTGTGGCCGGCATTTTTTGCCACTATCTTGTATGTTTTTATTGGTTTATTTAAGCTTGATATCATGCAATAGATGTCTAGAGGAAGCCAATGATATCTTTATCGGTTGTCCAAATAGGTGATGTTGTAATTTATTTAATCTGTTTTGTTCTATAGCTTCTTTTTCTATTGTATTCATGTGTCTGTATTAAATGAGATAATTTTGTTTTTAGTCTGCAATATTACACTTTTATTTTGATATTCGCAATAAAAACTCAGAAAAATACTTTTACTGTAATTTTTATAGCGTTTTTCCTTTCAAATACAATGCTTTAGTGGCACTTTGAGTGTTATACTAAAATTATTAGGATATAATGGTTGATAATTCGGAGTTTTTTAATACTTTTGCAAGTCGAAAGGGTGCATCATTAAAACATTGTAATACAAGAGATGATACCTACTGCAATATAATTGCTTCACTGTTGTGCAAAAACAGAATTGGATGCAGGTCCATAATAAAGCAGAATGTTGTCAGAACAATTTATAAGGACACTTCGTGGAATTTTGTCTTTAAAAGGCGTGATTTGGGAAATGTCTTTGTTAGAGCTGTAAAAGCATATTGAACGGGATGTCCTGACATGTCTTGGAGGCTGTTGTCGATGTTATAAACCATAAGGATGATCGTTTGATACATGAAGATTCTGATATGTTGTGTTATCTGTTTATGTTGTTTGCGTACAAGGGTTTGAGGATAAAGGTGTTGTAGAGAAGCTACAGGATGTAATGGTCCTGAATGGCATAAACATTAAAATATTAAAAATATAGATTATGTATATTGATTATAAAAATGTAAATATATATCAAGATGATGTATGTGTGCTTGGCAATGTGAATTTTCATGTTGATGAAGGTGAGTTTATTTATATCATCGGAAATGTAGGTACGGGAAAAAGCAGCTTGCTTAAAACTTTGTATTGTGAGCTTGATATTGATGAAGGAGATAATGCAACAATCCTAGGACGAGACCTATTTAAAATTAAACGTAAAGAAGTACCGGCTTTGCGAAAGGAACTAGGAATAATATTTCAGGATTTTCAATTGTTGCATGACAGAAATGTTTATAAGAATCTATGCTTTGTATTGAAATCAACGGGCTGGAAAAATAAAAAGGAAATAGATGAGCGCATTGATGAAGTGCTGGATGCTGTTGGCATGTCAGAAAAGAAAACAAAAATGCCTTATGAACTTTCTGGAGGAGAGCAACAACGAATAGCTATTGCTCGCGCAATATTAAATAAACCGAAAATAATTATTGCAGATGAACCGACCGGTAATCTTGATCCTGAAACTGCGGATAATATTGTAAATTTGCTGAAGCAGATAAGTCAGACCGGGACGGCTGTAGTAATGTCAACACACAACATCTTGATGCTTGATAAGTATCCTGGTATTGTTTACCAGTGTAAAGAAGGTAAAATTAACGACATAACTAATATATATAACAAAAGTCTTTTTGATGAAGAAGACTAATATAAAATAAAAATATAAAAAGATACGATTATGATAGTAATGAAGTTTGGTGGCACATCAGTTGGCTCGCCTGAGCGCATGAAGCATGTTGCCTCATTGATTACAAATAGTGGAAAACCAGTTTTTGTCGTTTTGTCTGCAATGTCAGGTACGACAAATTCTTTGATTGAAATATCTGATTATTTATATAAGAAGAATCCGGAGGGCGCAAATGATGTTATAAATCGTTTGGAAAAAGCATATATGAAACATGTAGAAGAACTTTATTCTACAGAGAAATGGAAGAATGAAACAAAAATATTCCTCCAAAATGAATTTAATTATTTACGTTCTTTTACAAAAGATCTTTTCACTAGTTTTGAAGAAAAAAGCATTGTTGCTCAAGGTGAGATAATGAGTACAAATATGGTAACCAATTACTTAAAAGAGTGTGGCTACAATGCTGTTTTGCTTTCTGCACTGGATTTCATGCGTACTGATAAAAATTCAGAACCAGATTCTTCATACATTAAAGATAAATTACAGAATTTGTTGGAGCAGAATCCTGGCCAACAGGTTTATATTACACAGGGATTTATCTGTCGCAATGCTTACGGAGAAATAGATAATCTGCTTCGTGGAGGCAGTGATTATACTGCGTCATTGGCAGGAGCTGCTATAAATGCAGATGAGATACAAATATGGACAGATATAGACGGTATGCATAATAACGACCCGCGTGTGGTTGATAAAACTGAAGCTGTTCGCCAGTTACATTTTGAGGAAGCTGCGGAACTTGCATATTTCGGTGCAAAAATATTACATCCGACATGTGTGCAGCCGGCAAAGTATGCAGGTATTCCTGTGCGTTTGTTGAATACAATGGACCCTGCTGCACCGGGAACTATTATAAATAATGAAACTGTAACAGGTAAAATTAAGGCTATTGCTGCTAAAGATAATATTGTGGCAATTAAGATAAAGAGTAGCCGTATGCTACTTGCTACAGGATTCCTTCGTAAGGTCTTTGAGATTTTTGAGAGTTATCAGACGGCAATAGATATGATAACAACAAGTGAGGTCGGTGTTTCTATGAGCATTGATAACGATGCGCATCTTAATGATATTGTTGCAGAATTAAAGAAATATGGAACTGTAACAGTTGACCGCGATATGTGTATAATATGTGTTGTCGGTGATTTGGATTGGAGTAATGTTGGCTTTGAGACATTAGCTACAGATGCGATGAAGAATATTCCTGTAAGAATGATTTCTTATGGAGGAAGTAATTACAATATATCTTTCTTGGTAAAAGAATCTGATAAGAAACGAGCTTTACAAAGTTTGAGTGATACATTGTTTAATAAAAGTGAAAATTGAAAATGAAGGGTGTTTTTCCAATTGAAAAATTTAAAAAGACGGATACGCCATTTTATTACTATGATACAGATTTGTTGCGTGAAACTTTAAATACGATAAATAAAGAGGCCGGCAAATATGAAAATTTTTGTGTGCATTATGCAATAAAAGCAAATGCTAACCCAAAGGTTTTAAATATAATATGTCAGGCCGGATTGGGAGCTGACTGTGTTAGTGGAGGTGAAATATTAGCGTCACTTAATGCAGGCTTTCCTTCAAATAAAATTGTATTTGCAGGAGTAGGGAAGAATGACAAAGAAATAAAACTCGGTTTAGAAAAAAATATTTTTTGCTTTAATGTAGAGAGTATACCTGAACTGGAAGTGATTAATTGTCTTGCAGAAAACTGCGGTAAGGTCGCTTCTGTAGCATTGCGTATCAACCCTGACGTTGGAGCACATACACATGCTAACATAACTACAGGACTTGCTGAAAATAAGTTTGGCATTGCGATGTCGGATATGGAGAATGTTATTGCAAGAATCTCACATATGAAGAACGTGAGATTCATGGGATTGCATTTTCATATAGGTTCACAAATCCTTGATATGGGCGATTTTGTGGCATTATGTAATCGTATTAACGAGATTCAAGTTAAATTGGAGGCTCATCATATTAATGTTGAGATGATAAATGTTGGTGGCGGACTTGGTATTGATTACCAACATCCAAACCGTGTTTCAATACCGGATTTTAAATCATATTTTGAAACGTATGCAAAACATCTTAAACTCCGTAAGGGGCAGAGTCTTCATTTTGAACTTGGGCGTTCTGTTGTTGGTCAATGTGGATCTTTAATAACGAAGGTGTTATATGTAAAAGAGGGTACAGCTAAGAAGTTTGTAATAGTTGATGCCGGGATGACAGACCTTATACGACCAGCTTTATATCATGCATATCATAAGATTGAAAACATTAGTAATGATGGATGTATAAATACTTATGATGTTGTAGGCCCAATATGTGAGTCTAGTGATGTTTTTGCTAAATCAATAGATTTGGACGAATGCCATCGTAATGATATAATTGCTATACGTTCCGCTGGTGCTTATGGTGAAATTATGGCATCTCAATATAATTGTCGTTCTTTGCCAATTGGCTATATTAAGGAAGATATATTGTAATTAAAAAATAGAATTGAATAATGCTAATTTTAGACAATATAACAATTGTTATTTGTATAATTTTGGTGATTTCTGCACTCTGTTCTTCTTTATTTGATACGTTTTTTAAAAAAATGTTCGATAAAGAAGAAACAGATTCTGCAGAGAATTTAAAGCCTGTATCAGTTGTCATTATTTCGGATAATAATTCTGTAGAGTTAGATAATAATCTGAAATATTTTCTTTCTCAGGATTATTCTGCCGGATATGAAATAATTGTTGTTGTAAGTCGTGATGAAGATGGAACGGCAGATGTTTTGAAAACGTACAATAAGTATAAAAACTTATATACTACATTTGTACCAGAAACATCTCGGTATATGAGTCGACGAAAACTTGCAATAACATTAGGTGTGAAGGCAGCTAAAAATGATTTGATTTTATTAACTGATGCCGTGTGTAAACCTGTTTCTAATCATTGGATTGAAGGCATGAGTACCAAATGTAGGGATGGAATAAATCTTGTTATTGGATATAGTAATTATTCTGATGACACAGGTCAATTTAAAACGTTCTATCGCCTTCATAAGGAATATACCTATATGTATGAAGCGTTTAGAGGTTTGGCTTACAGTACTTATGGTAATAATCTGTTGTTTAAGAAGGCCGATTTTATGTCGGGTCGCGGATTTCAAGGTAACTTGAAATATGTTAGAGGTGAATATGATTTTTTAGTTAATAAATATTCTAAATTCGGGAGCGCAGCTATTGCAATATCTAAAGATGTAATGTTAGTAGAAGATAAACCCTCAAAAAAAGCTTGGAATAATAAAAACACGTTTTATTTCGAAACGCGTAAACACCTTCAACGGAGTTTTAGACATAGACAAATATTTAATATGGATGTGCTGGGGCTTTATCTTTGTTTCATATTAGTGATTTTTTCTGTAATATATTCAGTTCTTTCTGCCAGGTTTGTAATATTGCCTTTTTCTTTTATGGCATTGGTGATTCCTTTTATTTCTAGAATAATATGTGCGAAACGTGTGCTTAATAGATTTAATGCAAATGTTAGTTTATGGAAAGTTATTCCATTTGAATTGGCTCTGCCTTTCAGTAATTTCAGATTTGCAATAAAATACATATTATCAGATAAATATGAATATATAAGTCATAAATCATAATGAATTATGAAAGTCTTGCATTTTATACCAAATTTTGCTGATATAAATGAGTCTGTAGGACTTCAGTATAAGATAGCTCTAATTAAGGCTATGGCAGAAAGTGCAGAAGTACATTTATTGTGTGCTGACTATCCTGGTATAGATATGGGAAGTGTGCATGTCCATAAATTCTCTCTCTTGAAGAATTTGTTTGGTAGATGGCATTCTTCCTTCAAGAAGTTTTTGGCAGATATACGTCCGGATGTGGTACATATTCATGCATGTTGGAATATATATGCATACTATCTTCAGAGATGTTGTGAAAAGTATAGAATTCCTACAATCATAACATTTGACAGACAATTGGAGGCCTGGCATTCGTCGGGCCATTATTGTTTATGTAATTTTTTAAAATCTGTTATTTATCAACGATATATAGTGTCGCATGCAAAAGTCTTGCATGCTGTTTGCGATAATGAGATATGTAGCATATCTGATTATGTTGGATATCCAACGCTTTTATGTAAAATCTTAGGGATAAGATCAGAACATGCAGAGACGCTCCATATAAATGAATCAAATGGGGATATTGGTAATGTGGAATATGATGTATATGTTTCAAAACAAAATAAGAATATTAGGAATATTGTATTAATTGATATATTCAATGAAATTTATGAAAAATCAATTAGTCCATTGTCTGATAGGCTAATTGGGATGTATCAAATAGTTGTTGACAGTAATCCATTTTGGCTTATGAGTTCTGAAGATTGTTGTGCAGAAGATATTTTGTTGCATGCAGGTGCGACAGAAAATATTGCAGGCTTACAATTGTCAGATAATCAACGTAGGATTCTTTCAACGCTTGATGATAAAGCATGGCGTAGAATTCTTTTACATTCATATAACCAAGGAATATTAGAATTTGTTTTTTCTGGAATTGAAAAATATAATTTATCCCAACCTTTTTCACAAGAACAAATTGGCGGGATATTTTGTCTCTTGGAAAATAACCCACAGCGTCTTACTAATATAAGAAATACTTCAAAAATTAAGACTGATTCAAGTCTTTCTGATCTTGAACGTGATATCATGATTAAGATAATGACAATCTTATATGGTATAAAGCATCGTATAGAGATTAAAAGAAAAGATATGTTAGATTTATATCTTAGCTTAAAATATAATAATTTTGATGAAATTCAGTTATATAATAAAGTTCATGAGACCGGTATTTTAAAAGATACAGCACGCTTGTTTCAAATAATGAAAGAGCGTTATGGGTTAAGTGAAGGCTTTATGTTTATAGAACCGATTAATGATAGTAAAACGAAGAAATTGAGAAAAATGTTTTTTAAATCTAATATACAATGAAGACAAGGAATTATGACATTGAAAAGGACTTAAAGTATTTGCAATTGTTGTCTCATACTTTTCCGACAATAGCTGATGCCAGTACAGAGATTATAAATTTGCAGGCGATATTGAACTTGCCTAAGGGTACTGAACATTTTCTTGCAGATTTACATGGTGAGTATAAATCTTTTCAGCATGTGTTAAAGAATGCTTCAGGTAATATTAAACGTAAGGTTAATGAAATCTTTGGCAATGATTTGCGTGAATCGGAAATCAGGGAATTGTGTACTTTGATATACTACCCCAAAGAGAAACTTGAACTTGTTAAAGCCAGTGAGCCGGATTTGGAGGATTGGTATCATATAACAATACATCAGCTTGTAAAGGTTTGTAGGGATGTTTCTAGTAAATATACACGCTCTAAGGTTAGAAAGTCTTTACCGAAGGATTTCTCTTATATTATTCAGGAACTTCTTCATGAACGTACAGATGATATAGATAAAGCTGCTTATGTTAATGTCATAATCGAAACAATAATATCAACGGGACGCGCGGATGATTTTATTATTGCGATTTCTCATGTGATACAGCGTTTGGCAATTGATCTATTGCATGTATTAGGTGATGTCTATGACCGTGGACCAGGTGCGCATATTATAATGGATGTACTAACGAATTATCACAATTGGGATATTCAATGGGGAAACCATGACATACTTTGGATGGGGGCTTGTGCCGGTAATGATGCTTGTATATGTAATGTAATACGTTTGTCTTTGCGTTATGCAAATCTTGTTACGCTGGAAGAAGGGTATGGTATAAATCTTATTCCATTGGCAACATTTGCGATGGAGCATTATGGCGATGATCCTTGTGAGGAGTTTATGCCTAAAATTAATGGAGGCAGTACAGACATTGACGATAAGACAAAACGGTTGACTGCATTGATGCATAAAGCTATCACTATCATTCAATTTAAGGTGGAAGCTTCTATGATAAAACGTCATCCTGAATGGGATATGCAAGATAGACTTTTATTGGAATGTATTGATTATGATAATGCGACATGCAATATCTCTGGAAAGTCTTATGAAATGAAAAGCTGCTGTTTCCCGACTGTAAATCCTAATGCACCATATGAATTGACACCAGATGAAATTATACTTATGAGTAAACTTCATCACTCGTTTACTGTTAACGAGAAGCTTCATAAGCATATAAGGCTATTGTTGAGTCATGGTTCATTATATACCATAATTAATGATAATCTTTTATTTCATGCTTCCGTTCCTTTAAACGATGATGGTAGTCTTAAAGAAGTGGAACTTTGCAAAGGTCATAAGTACAAAGGACGTGAACTGATGAATCGGACGGAACATATTATTAGAAATGCATTCCAAAATGATTCAGATCCTCGTGAGAAGGAATTTTCTGTAGATTATTTCCTTTACTTGTGGTGTGGGCGAAATTCAGTTTTGTTTGATAAGTCTAAGATGGCAACTTTTGAACGTTACTTTCTTAAGGACAAATCTACATATAAAGAGGAAAAAGGAAATTATTTTAAATTAAGAAACAATGAGGAAGAGTGTGATGCCATTCTTGATGCTTTTGGAGTGAGCGGTCAGAATAGGCATATTATTAATGGACATGTCCCTGTTCATGTCGTAAATGGAGAGAACCCGATAAAGGCTAATGGTAAGCTAATGGTTATTGATGGCGGATTTTCGCAGGCGTATCATGAAGAAACGGGTATTGCCGGATATACATTGGTTTATCATAGTAGAGGCTTCCAGTTAGTTCAGCATGAACCATTTACGAGTACAGAAGATGCAATACTTAGAGGGTCCGATATTAAAAGTACAACACAGATTGTTGAAATGTCATCACATAGAATGCTTGTGGCAGATACAGATATAGGACGTGATTTGAAAAAGCAAATTGCAGAGTTGGAAAAACTGCTTTATGCTTATAGGCATGGTTTTATTAAAGAATTACGCTAACAATTGAGAATCATTGAGGTAGTCCAAGATTTTGTGGTGAAAGCAAAATCTTGGACTATTTCAATATTAAACAATGTGTGTGTAACAATCTTCAAATATGCGATCAAGATTTCCTATCTCTTTTTCAAATATACCGAATAAAGCACTTCCACTTCCCGTCATTGAAGCGTAAATAGCGCCTAAATCATATAGCCTGTTTTTAATTCTACCTATTTCTGGATGTATAGTGCAGATGCTATTTTCAAAATCGTTTATCAGTTCTTCTTTCCATGTTTCTATCGGCTGTGCTACGATTTCTTTGCAGCATTTTATTGGCTGTTTAACTATGATGTTTGAAAAAGCCTCTTTCGTACTTATCATTACGGGAGGTTTTACAATCGCAATTTTATATTTGCTCAAATTGATGTCTATAGGTGTCAATATCTCTCCGATGCCCGTTGCGTATGATGGCTGTGGATTTATGAAAAAAGGGCAGTCTGCACCTAATTTAGATGCAAAAGATTGCATGTCTTTTATTGACATTTTCAGGTTAAACATCTCGTTTAACATTTTTATTGTATACGCACAATCAGACGAACCTCCACCCATGCCGGCTTGCGTTGGAATATTTTTGGTAAGGGTTACATTGACATTTGGAATTTGTGGATAGTATTTCTTTAGAATATTATAAGCTTTAACAATTAAGTTTTGTTGTAAATCGCCTTCTATATTAATCCCTTTTATACTTAAAGAACATTGGTACTTTGTGATTTCTTTATCAAGTACAGGTTCAATACATATCTCGTCATTTAGATTTATTGGATAAAACACTGTTTCTAGATTATGATATCCGTCAGGCCTTTTGCTGACAATATTAAGGCCTAAATTTATTTTTGCACATGGTCGTTGAATCATAGTCATTTTTATTTTTGTTTGTAAAGGTAACTATTTAAATTGAATTTAATAGTCTTAAACCGAAGATTTATTTGTAATTTTGCGCAAATTATTATGTAAATATTATGCCTGAAAATAAGAAAACCCGTAAAGTAAATAATAATAGCATCCATATGCAGCCACAGGCTGTTGATATAGAAAAGATGGTCCTTGGAGCCTTGATGGTTGATAAGGATGCCTTTTCTATTGTTAGTGAGATTTTGCATCCCGAAACTTTTTACGAACCGCGTAGTCAGAAAATATACAAGGCTATTCAAACTCTAAGTTTGAATGAAGATCCTGTGGATATTATGACTGTTGTTGAAGAATTGAAGCGCGAGGGAACTCTAGATGACATTGGTGGAGCTGGCTATATATTGGAGTTAAGTGAACGTGTGGCATCATCTGCACATATTGAATATCATGCTAAGATTTTAGCACAAAAATATTTGGCTCGGCAATTAATTTCCTTTGCGAGTGTAATCGAGACAAAGGCCTTTGATGAAACTGTAGATGTAGATGAACTTATGCAGGAGGCTGAGGGTTCACTATTTGAACTGTCACAAAAAAACATGAGGCAGGATTATACCCAAATAGATCCTGTTGTAAAACAGGCTGTCGAAATCTTACAAAAAGCTGCAGCAAACAAAGGTGGATTAACGGGTATTCCTACGGGGTATGCCAAATTAGATGATTATACATCCGGATGGCAAAGAAGCGATTTGGTTATTATAGCTGGTCGTCCGGCTATGGGTAAAACCTCATTTGCATTATCTTTGGCAAAAAATATTGCTGTTGATTACGATACGCCTATAGCATTCTTTTCATTGGAAATGAACAATGTTCAGCTGGTTAACCGTCTGATATCTAATGTATGTGAGATTGAAGGTAAGAAAATACTTAACGGACAGCTGGATGATGAAGAATGGAAACGACTTGATAAGAACGTAAGAAAACTTCAAGCTGCGCCGATTTATATTGACGACACTCCGGGTATGTCTATTTTTGAATTAAGAACAAAGGCAAGACGTCTAGTAAGAGAAAAAGGAGTGCAAGTAATAATGATAGACTATTTGCAGCTTATGAATGCCAACGGAGCACGTTTTGGAAGCAGACAGGAAGAGGTGTCAACCATCAGCCGCTCATTGAAGGGACTTGCAAAGGAGTTGGACATTCCTGTATTGGCTTTGTCTCAGTTGAACCGTACTGTAGAAGGACGTGAAGGTATAGACGGAAAGCGGCCTCAACTCAGTGACTTGCGTGAGTCTGGTGCGATTGAGCAGGATGCCGATATGGTGCTGTTTGTTCACCGACCGGAATATTACAGAATTTTTACTGATGAAAAAGGAAACGATCTTCACGGAAAGGCTCAGATTATTATAGCTAAACACCGTAAAGGTGGTACAGGTGATGTGTTGTTGAATTTCCGTGGAGAGTTTACGCGTTTTGAGAATCCAACAGATTCTGATAAGTCGCCAATCGGTGGAGGAGAGATTATTGGTTCGAAGATTAATGGAGATGATTTGGGTCCGTCGCCGTATATTGGTGATATTCCAGATAACGGCCCATTACCATTTTAGATGTTATAATGTATGAAGTTATAATTAGAATACAATAATGGCGCATCTGTAAGCAGAATGTTTAAAGTGGAAAAATGGGAATATTATAATTTATATGATCGAATAGGTGTTTTTGTGAAGTGATAAAGAATAAACCATTAAATAAATAATCATGAATCTTAAAATAGCAGTTCTTCCTGGTGATGGTATCGGACCGGAAATTATTAAGCAGGGTGTTGATGTCATAGATGCCATTGCTGAAAAATTCGGACATAAAATAGAGTATCAAGAGGCTATATGTGGAGCATATGCAATAGATTTGGTCGGTGACCCATTTCCTGATGATACGTTTAATATATGCAAGTGGGCTGATGCGGTGTTGTTTGCCGCTGTAGGTGACCCTCGTTTTGATAATGATCCTAGGGCTAAAGTTCGTCCTGAGCAAGGCCTGTTAGCTATGCGTAAAAAGTTGGGACTTTTTGCAAATGTTAGGCCCGTACAAACATTTGAGTGTCTGTTGCATAAATCTCCATTGAAAGATGAGATAATAAAAAATGCAGATTTTATATGTATAAGAGAGCTTACCGGTGGCATGTATTTTGGTGAAAAATATCAGGATGATGAAAAGGCGTATGATACAAATTATTATACACGTCCGGAAGTAGAACGTATTTTAAGGGTAGCATATCAATATGCGATTAAGCGCAAACACCATGTTACTGTTGTTGACAAAGCAAACGTGCTGGCTTCAAGCAGACTTTGGCGTCAAGTTGCTAAAGAAATTGAAAAAGAATACCCGGATGTTATAACTGATTATATGTTTGTGGACAATGCTTCTATGCGTATGATTGTCGAACCAACCTTCTTTGATGTAATCGTTACGGAAAATACTTTTGGAGATATCCTCACAGATGAGGGTAGCTGTATTTCTGGAAGTATGGGCTTGCTGCCATCAGCTTCTACAGGAGAAGGCACTCCGGTCTTCGAACCTGTACATGGATCATGGCCGCAGGCTGCAGGCAAAAACATCGCTAATCCTTTGGCTCAGATTTTATCAGTGGCTATGCTTTTTGAGTATTTTGGTCTGAAAGATGAGGGATTGCTTATACGTAAGGCCGTTGATGCTTCACTTGACGCCAATGTACGTACTCCTGAAATCCAGGTAGAAGGAGGTGAATTTTATGGCACGAGAGAAGTAGGAGAGTGGATCGTTGACTATATAAATAAAGCGTAATAATGTTTGTGAAGCAAATAATGTCATGACGAATGAGTGTCTGCATTATTTTGTCAATACATATTCAAAAGTATATATTGGCGCTTTAAATACATATAGTCATGATTGATGTACTTTGAATATGATTCTGAATATCAGTGTGTTATACACTTGCGCCATGCAAGGTTGTTAAGGCTATTGCAAAATACGGCATATTAGGTAGTAAAAGGGCACATATTGCAAAGTAAAAGCGTATGTTTTGCATTGCAATATGTGCCCTTTCGTAATTGGTCTGTTTTTGTTTCAAGGTTCACTTTATGGTAAAGTGATTTACAGCCTTGTTGCGCTTGTGGCAATTGAAACCAATACCATTAAAATAAAAACCAGAAATACTCTTGAGCATTTCTGGTTTTATTTATATTACTTGTTTTTTAATTTAGCAAGTGATTCTTTCAACATTGCTATCTTTTCTTCAGAGTCATGCTGTTTCTTTCTTTCTAATGCTACAACAGCTTCAGGGGCATGAGCAACAAATTTTTCGTTTGAAAGCTTTTTCATCACACCTGCAAGGAAACCTTCCAGATGCTTTAGTTGTGCTTCCTGCTTTTCAATCTCTGCTTCAACATCAATAAGATCACCTACAGGTACTGCATATTCATCAGTGCCGACCATAAACTGTATTGTATCGGCAGACTTGCCCTCCGCAATATTTATGGACTTTAAGTTTGCCATCTTTATTGTAATATCGTCATATGCGGCATATTTATTTTCACCGATAGCCTGTAGTTCAAGTTCCTCTTTGGGTGATATGTTCTTTTGATTTCTTATTGTTCTGATGTTACTGATTATCTGTTTAACATTTTCAATGTCTGCTACCAGATTCTCATCTTCTTTTGTTGAGGCCGGAATTGACAGACAATCACGCATAATGCTTTCACCTTCTTTGCGTTCATATATATGCTGCCATAATTCTTCTGTTATGAACGGCATGAACGGATGTAGCATCTTCAAAAGCTCATTAAAGAACTTCAGCGTCATGTCGTATGTATTGCGGTCGATAGGTGTGCCGTAGTTAGGCTTTATCATCTCGAGATACCAACTTGAGAACTCATCCCAGAAGAGACGGTAAACGGCCATTAATGCCTCAGATATGCGATATTTTTTAAACAGGTCATTTACTTCGTCGTTAGTGATTTTAAGTTTGGCCTCAAACCATTTTACGGCAGTCTTGTTTGATGTGGGCTGTTCAGCATCTGAAACTTCCCATCCCTTAATCAGACGGAATGCGTTCCATATCTTATTATTGAAGTTTCTTCCCTGTTCACATAGACTCTCATCGAAGAGAATGTCGTTGCCGGCAGGTGCTGACAGCATCATTCCCATACGAACGCCATCGGCTCCGAACTTGTCGATAAGTTCTATAGGGTCAGGGCTGTTACCTAAACTCTTGCTCATTTTACGGCCAAGCTTGTCACGTACAATACCTGTGAAGTACACATGCTTAAACGGGAATGTTCCTTTATATTCATATCCGGCCATTATCATGCGAGCAACCCAGAAGAAGATGATATCTGGTGCGGTAACAAGATCTGAAGTAGGATAATAATATTTTATTTCTTCGTTGTCAGGATCGTTGATGCCGTTGAAAACGGATATGGGCCACAGCCATGATGAGAACCATGTGTCAAGGCAGTCCTCATCCTGTTTCAGGTCATCTATGGTCAGATCGTTGTTGCCGCTTTTTTCCTTGGCCATAGTAAGTGCTTCCTCCGGAGTTTCTGCAACAACAAATCCGCCATTGTTAGGTAGGTAATATGCCGGAATGCGATGTCCCCACCATAGCTGGCGGCTTATGCACCAGTCTTTAATATTTTCAATCCAATGGCGATAAATGTTCTTATATTTTGCCGGATAGAATTTAATTTCATCATTCATAACCGGTGGAAGTGCCATGTCAGCAAAGTGTTGCATTTTCAGGAACCACTGTGTTGAGAGTTTTGGCTCTATTGGTACATTAGTTCTTTCGGAGAAGCCAACTTTGTTGTTATAGTCTTCAACCTTTTCAAGCAGACCGGCTTCTTTAAGATCTTTTTCAATTTGAACTCTGACATCCATTCTGTCCATGCCGACATACAGACCGGCTGCTTCAGATATAGTTCCGTTATCGTTAAAGATATCAATCGATTCCAAATTGTGTTTCAGACCTAATGCATGGTCATTTATGTCGTGTGCCGGTGTAACTTTCAGACAACCTGTTCCAAATTCTATATCAACATAGCTGTCTTCGATGACTGGTATCTGACGATTTACTAAAGGAACGATTACGTGTTTTCCTTTTAACCATGTGTTTTTCGGGTCGTCAGGGTTTATGCACATAGCTGTATCGCCCATGATTGTTTCAGGACGTGTAGTTGCAACAATGGCATATTTTTCAGGTTCTTCAACAACCTTGTATCTAAGGTAATACAGTTTGCTGTGTTCGTCCTTATAAATAACTTCCTCGTCGCTAAGGGCGGTCTGGGCTTTAGGATCCCAGTTCACCATTCGTACTCCACGATAGATAAGTCCTTTGTTATACAAATCGCAGAATACCTTTATCACTCCTTTGGAGCGTTTTTCGTCCATGGTGAATGCTGTTCTGTCCCAATCGCAGCTTGCACCAAGTTTTCTTAACTGCTTTAAGATTATTCCACCGTGCTCATTTGTCCAGTCCCATGCATGCTTAAGAAAATCGTCGCGTGTCAAGTCGGTCTTCTTTATACCTTCCTGTGCCAACTTGTTTACAACTTTTGCTTCTGTAGCAATAGATGCATGGTCTGTTCCCGGCACCCAGCAGGCATTTTTGCCTTCCATTCTGGCACGTCTTACCAAAATGTCCTGAATAGTATTGTTGAGCATGTGTCCCATATGGAGCACTCCCGTTACATTAGGTGGAGGAATAACTATGGTGTAAGGCTCTCTTCCGTCAGGTTTACTGCTGAAAAGCTTATTGTCAAGCCAATATTGATACCATTTTGACTCTACATCTTTTGGGTCGTACTTACTTGCAAGTTCCATTTCTTATCTTATTTTTATTTATTTTGCCTAATTCAATAAAAAACGTTGCAAATGTACAAAATATTCGTGGAAAATATCTACATTTGCATAACTAAAATACATATTATGCATACAAAGGAAGAAAAACTTGAAGCATTTGGACGTTTATTGGATGTACTTGATACGTTACGCGAAAAATGTCCGTGGGATAAAAAGCAAACAAATGAGAGCCTTAGGCCAAATACGATAGAAGAGGTGTTTGAATTGTGTGACGCCTTGATGAAAGACGACAAGAAAAATATATGCAAAGAACTTGGAGATGTCTTTATGCATGTTTGTTTTTATGCACTTATAGGCAGCGAGACAGAAGATTTTGACATTGCTGATGTATGTAACATGCAGGCTGATAAGCTTATTTTCAGACATCCGCATGTCTATGGTAATGTGAAAGCTGATACAGTAGATAAGGTCTTGGAGAACTGGGAACAGATAAAATTAAAGGAAAAGGATGGTAATAAGAGTGTTCTTTCCGGTGTGCCGGCTGCACTGCCTTCACTTATTAAAGCTTATCGCATACAGGATAAAGCTCGTAATGTCGGTTTTGACTGGCAAGATAAGGGCGGTGTCTGGGCTAAAGTGAGAGAAGAACTTTCTGAGCTTGAAGCAGAATTGCGTAAGGATGATAATGAAGCTTCTGAAAAAGAGTTGGGTGATTTCTTGTTTAGTGTCATAAATGCAGCACGTCTTTATCATTTAAATCCTGATACGGCTCTTGAACATACAAATCAGAAGTTTATCAGACGTTTTAACTATATAGAAAATCATTCTATAAAAGTTGGTAAGCCATTGACAGGGATGACTTTGGCTGAAATGGATGAACTATGGAATGAAGCTAAAAAAGAAGAAAAAACGAATAAATAATACAATTATGAGTAAACTTAGTTTGGCTTTCTTGTTGTGCTGCATTGTAGCGATAGGATGTGACAATAAAAAAAATGCAAAGGCTGTAGTTGAGAATGTTTCTGATAACGAAATAGCAGACACTACCGTGTATGGCAAATGTGGTGAAGGTACTGCAATGCACACACTTGAACTGATTACAGATAAGGGAGACACCTTGACATATACATTGGAGGGACTTGATACGTGCTCAAACGTTCAAGGAGGATTGTTTGTTGGTGACCGGCTGGCAGTGATCTCGGGGCCGAAAAGTGAGGAAGGACTTTTTGCAGAAAAGGTAATTAACCTTACGTCTCTATTGGGTAAATGGGTCAGCCTTGACAAGAGTTTTGAAATTTGTGAGGGCGGAGTCGTTGAAGGTAGTATGAAGGAGCCGAAGCCGTATACAGAATGGAAGATATTAAATGGTAAGCTGATTTTATCGTCAGATACATTTGACATCTATTCTTTGGGTGCAGATTCACTTTATCTGGAGAATACAGAAGGAATCTATGGCTATAAACGTCTGTCGAAAGAGGCTAAATAGTTTGTGTATCTTGTGTAATATATAAAATACATGCAGCCATTTAAAGTCTATATATTAGGATGCGGCAGTGCTTTGCCTACGTTGAAGCATAATGCTTCTTCGCAGGTTGTTCTTGTCCGTGATAAGATGTTTATGGTTGATTGTGGTGAAGGAACACAAGTGCAATTAAGGCGTTCACGTATTAATTTCAATAAACTTTCTGCCATCTTTATAAGTCATCTGCACGGAGATCATTGTTTCGGTCTTATCGGCCTGATTTCTACGCTGGGTATGCTTGGCCGTATAAGTCCTTTGCATGTGTTTGCGCCTAAAGACTTTTTCCCTATATTGCAGCAGCAACTGGACCTGTTCTGTAATGGATTGGAATATGAAGTTGTATTTCATGTGGTAGATACGAAGCGTAATGATGTGATATATGAGGATAAAAGTCTTACGGTTAGCTCTATACCTCTAGAACATCGTGTTGCGTGTTGCGGATATTTATTCCGTGAGAAACCGACCTTACCGCATATAAGACGCGATATGATAGACTTTTATGGCATACCTGAATGCCAGCGTAATAACATAAAAAATGGGGCAGACTGGATTACTGCTGACGGCGACGTAATTCCAAATTCTTATCTTACCTTCCCTGCGGATCCGCCAAGATCATATGCGTATTGTTCAGACACCAGATACATGCCGGAACTATACAGGATGGTGGAAAATGTGGATTTGCTGTATCATGAGGCAACTTATTGTAGTGAAAACGAGAATAGGGCAAAGTTATATTATCATAGTACGGCAAGACAAGCGGCCATGGTGGCATTGAAGGCAAAGGTTAAAAGACTTGTTGTCGGACATTTTTCTGCGCGCTATGAAAATGAAGATGTTATTCTAAAGGAAGCTCAAGAACTCTTCCCGAATACAGATTTAGCGAATGAAATGGCTGTTTTTGATGTGTAAGTAAAAAAAAACGTATAATATTTTGTTATATCGTAAAAATATTTTATCTTTGCGGTAATAAAAAAGAAGCTTTTATGTTAAGAAACTTACTTTTTATTCTGTCTGCAGTGTTGCTGTTGTCTGTCGCAACTCCTTCTGTTGCCAATTCCAATTCGGCAATAGAGATAATTGATGTTGAAAGTCAGAGCGTTTCAATCTCTGTTAATTCATCGTCAATTCGCGTTGTTGGAGCCAATGGGCAGATGTTGTATATATACAATGTTGCCGGAGTAAAAATAATGTCCATAAAAGTTGATGGTTCAGATAGATATTACGATTTGAATTTGCCTAAAGGCTGTTATATTGTTAAAGTTGGTAAAGTCGTAAGGAAGATTTCGGTTAAGTAGTATTTTGTCTGTTTTGTTAAAGTTATTTTACCTTATACTTTTATGTCTGCTCGTGTCATCTTGTCATGACGCGACAAATAATCATGACAAAAATATTAATTTAGATACATTTTCAGACTTACGGGATGAAAAGTATTCTTTGGACATAGTTGATATACGTGAACATATATCCAAAATTGCAAGTGAAGACGGAGTCGCATTGCCCATGGATGGGTTTGTAAATAAATATTATAAAGAGCAACAACCGTTTTTGTGGATAAACCGTTATGGTATATATGACCGTGCAGATACTCTTTTGAGTCTTCTTAAGGGTATTGATTATTATGGATTGAGCAAAGACGCTTTTCGTGTATCTAAAATAGAAAAGGATCTTTACTTGGCACGTAGTTTAGACATAGAGTCTTCAAATGATAATCTAAACCGAATTTTGGCTCGTTTAGAGTATAACCTGACAAAAGCCTTTTTAAGATATTCTGCAGGACAGTATTTTGGCTTTGTTAATCCCGATTATTTATATAATAGTTTGGAAGAGTATCAGGTGGATTCTTTGACAACACGATTCAGACAATTGTGTGATTTAAAAGTATTACGCCCGGACAAAAAATTCTATTTTAGAGCCATCAGCCATATTTTGAATGACAGTGTAGCTGAGTTCTGGCATACAACCCTTCCTAAAGGACGTTTGGTCGGTAAGTTGTTGAAAGAGTTAGATAATCCGAATTTAACCAAATCTGAACGGTTAAGAATATTGTGTAATATTGAACGGTGTCGATGGCGTTTGCGTGGAATGCCTAATACAGATTTGCACAATAAATATATAGTTGTGAATATACCTTCATTTGAATTGTATGCTTTTGACGGTGAAAAATCGCAAACAATGAAGGTATGTTGTGGCGAGATTAATTTCAAGACTCCGATACTTACCAGCTGGATTAAGCGCATGGATGTAAATCCGCAATGGATTGTTCCTAAAAGCATTTCCAAAGGATTTTTGCATAATTATTCTTATATGCATAAAATGGGGATGTTTGTTCTGGACAGAGAAAAGGGTAAGTTGGCTCCTGAGCAGGTCTCATATGATAGAATAATGTCAAATGATCAATATATTGTTCAGGCTGGAGGTAAAAAGAACTCTTTAGGGCGTATTATTTTCAGATTTGATAATAATTTTTCTGTCTTTCTTCATGACACCTCTGCACCATGGGCGTTCAAGCGCACCCAAAGAGCTGTGAGCCATGGTTGTGTTAGAGTAGAGCGTCCTCTGGAACTGGCTTTATTCTTATTAGGCGAACGTGCAGAGGAGATGGAAGACAGATTACAGTATTCAATGTCTGTTGATTTTATTAATGATGTAGATTCGTTGAAGAAGAGAAATATAGACAGAAAACGTCTCGTAAATACTTTGAATGTAAATCCGCCAATACCATTATATATTACCTATTATACTGTTTATGATGGCATTTGTGGACAATTATGCTATTATGATGATGTTTATGGCTATGACGATATCCTGATAGAGAAATTGTCTCCGTTTATTGAATAATATGGCATTAAGTGAAGATTTAATATGCAGGATGCTGGCCTCTGAAACTACAAGGCGTAAAGCTTTTGATGCAATCGTAAAGTTATATGGTGAACGATTGTATTGGAAGATACGTTATATTGTTCTATGTCATGAAGACGCTAATGATGTGTTGCAAAATACGTTTCTTAAAGCATGGAATAATATTGATTCTTTTCATAATAAATCAAAGTTATTTACGTGGCTGTGCAGTATTGCCATAAATGAGGCTTTAGATTATTTGCGCAAAAATAAAAATAATTCAACTATAGATATTTCAGAGTCACCGTCGGTTTCAAAGACTCTTATGGCTGATGAGTATTTTGATGGTGATGAGGCACATGCATTATTGTTAGAGGCTGTTGCGACATTGCCTGATGTACAGAGGACGGTTTTCAATTTGAAATATTTCGATAATATGAAATATAGTGAAATCAGTGAAATTCTCAACACCTCAGAAGGCGCGTTGAAGGCCTCGTATCATATTGCAGTAAAAAAGATTTCGGATTATTTTCATCTACATGAATGACTTTTTTTGACAGGCAATTAAACTTTTAATGGGAAGTTCCGTCATAGAATAAAAGAATAATAATTATTTATTATGAAAGAAGAACAATTGCTTAAACAAAAATTTGGCAGCCAGCGGCCATTCAAAGTTCCTGAAGGCTATTTTGATTCTTTGGAGAAGAGTCTGATGCAGAACGTGGTTGAACCAGCCGTACCTAATAAGCGCCCTGCAATAAAAGCGTTTATGCGTCCATTGAAGTGGGCCGCATGTTTTGCTGCGGTTCTTCTAGTTTCCGGAACAATATATTTTAATAGTTTAGAAAAAGAATCTTATCAGAATCACGCAGACAATATATCAGAAAATATGTCATCTTCAGTTTATGCTGATTATATTTTAGACGAAATTTCAGATTATGCCATGCTTGATAATGATGACATTTATTCTTATGTGGAAAATGAATGATAATAATAAAATGAGAAGATTTATAATTTGTTTATTCTTTATATTAGCATTTAATATATCAGATGCACAGAATAAGAATAGACATTTTACACCAGAACGTTTTCAAGCAGAATTAGAGCAGTATATCACACGAAAGGCGGGCTTGTCTCCAAAAGAGGCTTCAGAATTCTTTCCGCTTTATTCGGAAATGTTACGTAAGCAGCGGTCAATTCATGATGAACTTAAAAAGTTAAAACGAATAAAGCCGACAACGGATGCTGAATGCAAAAAGAATCTTATGAAGCGTGATAAGTGTGAAATTGAAATAAAACAACTTCAGAAAACTTATCATGAAAAATTTATGCAGATATTACCTGCGGGCAAAGTCTATGACATTGTGAAAGCAGAAGAGCGTTTCCATCGGCAGATCTTTAAACGAGCTGCAGATAAAATGAGGCATAAGAAAAAGTGATAATGACGAAACTTTGTTGTGTAGTTTTATATATTATCCAATAATAATATTGTTGTTTATCTGATTATAAATATAACTTGATGATTTTATATTTCTTGTGGTAATGTTATAATAAATATAATTAATTTAATGTCGGATTATAGACTTATAAACCCATTGGTTTCATTAATGAAAATCAATGGGTTTTTAGTTATAACTCAATGAGTTTTATGCAAAAACTCATTGAGTTATTTTAAATGAATATTTGATATTAAAATTTTTATTGACCACGCTTTTGTGGAATAAACAAAAGCGTATAGGAATAAACAACATCCATTCGAAGTGTTATCTTTTAATCATAAAGTATCCTAATCTATGTGCTATGTCTTTTTTATTTAATGATAATAGAATGTAACACCCATTTTCAAGATTGCTTATATCTGCATATTTGCCTTTGTATGGATGTATTGAAATTATATTACCTGCCAGACTTTTTACTATAACGTATTCGCTATCTAAGGTTTTCCCTTTGTCTGGTAATAAAAGTTTCTTGCCGTCATTTTTAATAAATTTGTCTGTGATTGCAGATTTGTCAGACTGTTTTTGCTGTGTGGGAATACTTTCATTGCCATAACGGTCTATACTAGTAACCGCATAAAAGAGGTCGCATTTTGAGTCTGTTTCAATTGCAATATAGTTATCTTTTATCCTTGTCGCCAAGATGTTCCTGCTGTCATTTATATCAACAGGATATTTCTTACTGACGTAAACATTATACATAATGCCGCCATAATTGTTATCTGATTTATCCCATGTTATAATTTCATTTTTATCTGTAACTTTTACAGATAAATTTTGTGGTGATTGTGGCACCGGAGCTTTTGCCCATTCCATTGGAGGAGTTAAAGCAGGATATAGATTGAATTCATCTTTTGTGAATGAATACAGCCCTTTGGTATTATCATAAAAGAATTTGTTCCTAAAGAAGGCATAGCCCATGCCATGACTTCTCGTAACATACATTTGACGCTTAATCTCATCTATATTCCAATTACCTTCGGAGGTGTCTAGAAAATAAATGCCCAATCCGGGTATTATTGTCCTGTTATTGCAATTTTCTTTCCAGTCTATGGCAAAAGGATAGAATTGATTTCCGCGAAAGTACATCATGGGATAAAGCTGATCCATTAGGCCTTGTTTGATCCAACTTTGGGCATCCTGGCATCCTTTTTTATATGCATTCCATCCACGGCTGGAATATCTGGTGAGATCATCGTATTTGCCAATTGGGGCACAGCTTAGTTTCACCCATGGTTTTGTACTTTTTACTTTGTTGTAAATCTCTTTTACAATGTTTGTAATATTTTTTCTTGCTTTAGAAAGTGGTATCTCCAATTTCCATTTTTCGGGATATCTTATATAATCAAGATGTATTCCGTCTATATCGTAATTGTCGGAGATTTCTTTACAAATATCTGATATATATTGAGCTGCCAAAATATTTGAAGGGTCTATAAATCCTTCTCCACCGTTTTTGATTACTAAGTTGGGATATTTATTGCGTAATGTTCTACAGCCTATTCCGTTCCATTTTCCTACAGGAATTGTAACTATCCATGCATGCAGTTCCATACCTCTTTTATGGCATTCTGCTATTGCAAATTCTAACGGATCATATCCGGGGGATTTGCCAGGAAAGCCGGAACAGCATCCGTCCCAAGGCTCTATGGATGAAGGATAAATAACCGTGCCTCTTATTCTTGTCTGGAATAATATTGTATTAATATTTGCCTTTTTCAGCTTGTCAAGTATGTCAATTAATTCTTTCTTTTGCTTTTTTATTGATGTTTCCGTTTGCGCATAGCTGTGTGGCCAGTCAAGTCCGCCTATTGTTGTAAGCCACACGGCCCTGACCTCGTATTTGGGATGTTGCCTGAAAACAAAGCTTTGGGAATTGCATGTTTCTGAAAAGCATATAAATAACAATATGATTACTATATTGAGGAATGATTGCTTGATTGAAATTTTCATTTGATATTTGTAAATCGATTATGATGCAAAGTTATATTATTTTTTTTGTTTTTCAAATTAAATATGTACTTTTGCATATGATAGGGAATAATGAAAATGATAAAAACATACATTTGTATGAAAGTAAAATTTTATATAGTGTTTTATATCAGTTCATTAATTCTATATTCGTTGATACTAAAAAAATAAACAATGTATATATGAAAAAAATTGTAATGTTGATAGCCTTTATGGCGTTTGCTCTTTCTGGATATTCTCAGTTTGAGCAAGGTAAGTATTATGTTGGTGCATCTCTTACAGGACTGGATCTTAGTTATAGCGGAGCAGAAAATTTTAATATCGGTCTTGATTTAAAAGGTGGATATCTTTTGGCTGACGACTGGATGATAACAGCTCAGGCTGGTATACAGCATAGTGGAAATGATGATGTCGCAAATTCTTATTCTATAGGCATTGGAGGACGCTATTATATAGTTCAAAATGGATTGTATCTTGGTGTTAATGCAAAATTGATACATGCAAATCATAATTACAACGATTTGATGCCGGGTATAGAAGTCGGATATGCGTTCTTCTTAAATAGAACAGTAACGATTGAACCTGCCGTATATTACGACCAGTCGTTTAAGAATCACTCTGATTTTTCTAAAATCGGTTTACGTATAGGCGTAGGTGTTTATTTATAGAACTTTGAATAAAATTTTTTAATATGTATTCAGTTGATGAATTAGAAGACAGACTTATTGATCTGTCTTTTGCCGAGGATATCGGTGATGGTGACCACACTACATTGTGTTGTATTCCGGATAGTGCCATGGGTAAGTCACATTTGCTTATTAAGGAGGATGGTATTCTGGCAGGTGTGGAAGTGGCAAAAAGGGTATTTGCAAGATTTGATCCTTCTCTTGAGGTGCAAGTGCTTATCGAAGATGGCTCTCATGTAAAGAAGGGCGATATTGCAATGATTGTGTCTGGAAAGGTACGATCTTTGTTGCAAACAGAACGTCTCATGCTGAACATAATGCAAAGAATGAGCGGTATAGCAACAACCACAAATAAGTATGTAGAGTTGCTTAAAGGAACAAAAACACATGTCTTGGATACAAGAAAAACAACTCCTGGTATGCGTATGCTCGAAAAGCAGGCTGTGAAGATAGGTGGAGGAGTGAATCACCGTATAGGATTGTTTGACATGATTCTCCTGAAGGATAATCACGTAGATTTTGCCGGTGGAATAAATAACGCAATAGACAGATGTCATGATTATTTGAAAGCAAATTCGCTTGATTTAAAAATTGAGATAGAAGTACGTAATTTTGACGAATTGCAGCAAGTGCTTGATCATGGCGGTATAGACAGAATCATGTTGGATAATTTTTCTGTAGATGATACGCGTAAAGCTGTTAAAATGATAAATGGAAAATATGAGACGGAATCAAGTGGAGGTATTACTTTTGATACGATAAGAAGTTATGCTGAATGCGGTGTCGATTTCGTTTCTGTCGGGGCATTGACCCATTCTGTTAAGTGTCTTGATATGAGCTTTAAAGCTTGTTAATAGATTAATTATATTTACATACTGATAAACGTTCTCTTTTGACCCTAATAGTGCATTCTATAGAACGTCTTTCAGTATGTAAATATGTTTATAATTTGTTTTAAACTTTGTTTTAGAAAATGTTTAGTTTGTTTTCATCTTTGATTCTTGCTGCAATTACGAGTTTTAGTTCTCCCGTGAATTATCCAATTTCATTGGCCGGCAACTTTGGTGAGCCGCGTCCAAATCATTTTCATGGTGGAATAGACATCAGGACAGAGCAGGTTGAAGGCAAACCGATATTTTCTGTAGCTGATGGTTATGTTAGTAGAATAACTGTTGGGCTTGATGGCTTTGGGTATGCAGTTTATGTGAACCATCCTGGTGGTAAGACAAGTGTATATTGTCATTTAAAAAAGTTTATACCGCAGCTTGGTGCCATTGTGCAGAAATGGCAATATCTAAACCAAAGCTATTTTGTTGATGTGAGATTAAAGCCTACAGACTTTCCTGTTGCCAGAGGACAACTTATTGCTGTTAGCGGAAATTCCGGAGCAAGTCGTGCTCCGCATTTGCATCTTGAATTTCATGATACAAAAACATGGAGTTATCTTGATCCATTGCAGTACTTGAAAGAGTATGTCGTAGATAAGACAAGACCTATTGCACATGCGTTTATGGCTTATCCTATTGAAGGTAAAGGTGTCTTTTGCGGATCGGTCCAAAAGCAGTCTTATGGTTTTGCATCTTCTTCGTTGTCGCGCGTATTTACAGCTTGGGGAGAGGTCGGATTTGGTATATGGGCGAATGATTACATGGAAGGGAGTTATGGAATACTTGGAATCAGGAATACCCGGTTGACCGTTGATGGAAAGTTGGTTTTTGAGAGTGACATAGACAGCATACCGGTTCGTTGTAATAGGATGGTTAACTCTTGGGGGGATTATGATCACTATTGCCGGACGCATGTATGGTATATGAAGTCGTTTAAGGAACCGGGAAATAGCTTGCCGATACTTCATGCTTTGAATAATAGTGGAATAATAAATATTGATCAGGAGCGTGATTATAAATTTGTTTATACAATATCTGATGTTTTTGGTAATTCTTATGATTATTCTTTTGTTGTAAAAGGTGTAAAACAGCAGATTCCCAAAAAGAGAAAACCGGATTTGATAAATTTGATGAGTTATGAAAGATTTAATCATCTGCAACGTCCGGGGGTAAGCTTGTTACTTCCAAAAGGGACCTTGCCTGATAATGTTGAATTGCACCCTAATGTAAAGTTTCAACCAGAATCATTATCAGACTCATGGCGATTCTATAATAAATCATATCCTATCTTTGGATGGGCAACAATAAAGATTAAATTGAATAAACCTGTTAAAGATACGGATAAGTTATACGTCGTAAGTCATTTTGGCATAGATAAATACATGGGTGGAACTTATAAGGATGGCTGGGTCATAACTAAGATAAGAGAATTAGGTGCTGAGTATGAAATCTGTTACGATGATGTTCCGCCTCATGTGTCGGTATCTGGAACTTCAGGTAATATACGTGTTCAAGCATCAGACTCTGGTAGTGGATTAAAATATATTAAGGGATTTGTAGATGGTAAGTTTGTTCTTTTAGAGTACAAAGAAAAAAATAATATATATGTATGTAATTTGAAGAATGCTCCTGTCTTACGTACAGGAGGCATGCATATGCTTAAAATTATTGCTGCAGATAAACTTGATAACCAAAGAATCATAATGGAAAATTTTAAGTATTAATAATTATATCGCTTATGAAAAGGATAGTTTTAGTAGTTTTTTTGTTAGTTAGTTATTTTAGCTCTTGGGCTTGTACCAATTTTATTGTAGGCAAGAAAGCTAGTGCTGATGGATCGGTGATATGTTCATATAACGCTGATGACTATGGATTGTTCATCGGCTTGTGTCATTATCCTGCCGGGAAACACGAGAAGGGTTCTGTACGTAAAATTTATGATTGGGATACAAATGTTTATCACGGACAGATACCCGAAGCAGAGGTAACCTATAATGTTATTGGAAACATTAATGAATATCAAGTTTCGATAGGTGAAACGACTTTTGGTGGAAGAGAGGAACTTGTTGATACAACAGGTATTTTAGATTATGGCTCTCTGATATATATAGCTTTACAGCGTTCAAAAACCGCACGAGAAGCAATAAAAGTTATGACTACATTAACCGATAAATATGGATATTGTTCTGGCGGAGAAACTTTTACAATATGTGATCCAAACGAAGCCTGGATAATGGAGATGATAGGAAAGGGACCTGGACGCAAGGGGACTGTATGGGTTGCTGTTAGAATTCCTGATGATGCTATATGTGCTCATGCAAATCAGAGCCGTATTCGTACATTTAATCAAAAGGATAAAAAGAATGTGATGTTTTCAAAAGATTGCATAACATTTGCAAGAGAAAAAGGATGGTTTAGTGGTAAAGATGCAGATTTTAGTTTTTGTGAAGCTTATGCTTATCCTGATTTTTCTGGAAGACGGTTCTGCGAGGCTCGTGTGTGGAGCTTTTTTAACCACTTCTCGACAGATATGGAACGTTATTTGCCTTATGCAGAAGGAAAAGTTAAAGATGCCGAACCGATGCCTTTGTGGATAAAGCCTAATCGCAAGGTTAGTGTTCAAGATATACAGGAATGCATGAGAGATCATTATGAAGGAACTCCGTTCTCTTTAGATAAAGACCCGGGTCAAGGTGTATGGAATATGCCTTATAGACCAACGCCTCTAACCTATAAAGTTGATGGTAAGGAATATTTTAATGAACGTCCGACGTCAACACAACAAACAGCATTTTCTTATGTTGCTCAATTAAGATCATGGCTTCCAAGACAAATCGGTGGTGTGCTTTGGTTTGGCAATGATGATGGTAATATGGTTGCTTATACACCAATATATTGTGGAAATACTTCACAGCCAGAGTGTTATAATACTAAAGGTGCGGATGCTGTTACATTCAGCATGAAGAATGCTTTTTGGGTTTGTAACTGGGTTAGTAATATGGTATATCCACGTTATTCATTAATGTTTGGTTCTCTAAAGTCTGTGAGAGATTCTTTAGAAACCAGTTATTTTTCGGCTCAAGCAGAAATAGAGCGCAAGGCAATGGTTTTGTATGATGAGAATCCTTCTTTAGCTATTGATTTTTTGACAGATTATAGTATAGACAAGGCTCAACAGATGATTGACAGATGGAGACAGCTTGGGACTTATCTTATTGTGAAATATAATGATATGGCAATAAAGCCAGATGAAGATGGCAGATTCATTAGAACTGAAACAGGACTTGGTGCTACAGTTGAACGTCCGGGATTTCCTGAAAATGTTGCTAGGGAGATTGTGAAAAGTTCAGGTGACAGATATGCCGTACCAGAAGAATAGTGCGTAAAAGTTGAATAAATTTTTATCAAGTGGGTCCCAATACCTGAATAGTTTTACTATTTTGTGGTATTGGGATTTTTATTGTTGCATGACATTACAATATGCCTTTTTGTATAGGTTAAAAACTAGTTAAACACGAATATTTTTTATCGTCATATTTTTGGCTTTTAATATTATTTCGTAAATTTGTAGCTGATTAATATTGTTTTTATGGCATTTGTTTTAGTCTCAATATTATTGATAGGCTATATGCTTATCGCTACAGGATATGTCACTAATGTTAACCGAGCTGCTATTGCAATGTTTATCGGTACATTAGGGTGGGTGTTGTATATATGCTATGGAACTGATTTCGTTATGAGTCAGCATCAACAAGCTTATTATGATTTCCTTGGGGGCGCAACGTCTTCCAGTACAGCTGTAAAACAATATATAGCTCAAAACATATTTCTAAAATATGTGGGGAAAGGTGCAGAGATAGTACTTTTCTTATTTGCGACAATGTCAATTGTTGAGATTTTGAATAATAATGGATGTTTCGATTTCTTATCAGAGTTATTAAAAACGCGTAATAGCCATAAACTTTTATGGATGATGGCTATAATCACATTTGTTATTTCTGCAAATCTTGACAATTTAACAACAACAACAATGATGCTTGTTATCATGCATAAATTGTTGCCTAATCGTAGGCAGCGCATGATTTATGGCAGCGCAATTGTGCTGGCTGCCAATTGTGGTGGCGCATTAACTGTTATTGGGGATCCGAATGGTTTGATTTTGTGGAATAATGGTATTGTTACTGCAACAAATTTCTCTGCATCGTTGGCTTTACCTTGTTTAACAGCTTGTGTCATACCGATTTATTGGCTCGGTAGAAGTTTGCCTGAGCATATAGACTTACAATATGTTGCAATGCCTTATAGAGGAGATGATACAAATCTTAATCGTTGGCAGCGTATATTGATGCTTATTGTAGGAATAGGCGGATTGTGGTTTATACCTACTTTCCATAACATTACTAAATTAAGTCCTTTTCTAGGTGCTTTGTGTGTGTTATCTGTGTTATGGATTGTAAATGAAATATTTAACCACAAGCTAATGAATGCCGATCAGATGATACAACGTCCTGTGCCAAGGGTCCTTCAGTATGGTGTTATTCAGCTTATGCTTTTTGTAATGGGAATAATGCTTGCTGTTGGAGCTATATACGAAACTGGAATAACGTCCAATTTGACACAATTTATTGATACCAATATTCATAATGTATGGGTAATGGGCGTAATTACTGGGGTAATTAGTTGTTTCTTGGATACATTTGCTACATGTATGAGTATAATATCTCTTTACTCTGTGGGTGATATTGCTAATTTGGCATTTTCGTCAGATCCGAATTATATGTCTTCATTCGTTCAGAACGGAATATTTTGGAAAATAATTGCTTATTCCTCAGCAATGGGTGGAAATATATTGCTTATAGGTTCTGTAAGCGGATTGGCATTGATGAAAATGGAACATATACATATTGGATGGTATTTTAAAAAAGTCGGTGTAGTTGCTATGGCTGCTTGGCTGCTTGGTCTGTTTATTATGTGGATTTTGAGTTAATTCTTAAATGATATAGATATGGCTAAAATTAAAACAATAGGTGTATTGACTTCCGGCGGAGACGCTCCAGGAATGAATGCGGCAATTCGTGCTGTAACGCGTGCCGGTATATGCAAGGGATTTAAGGTAAAAGGAATTTATCGTGGATATGATGGTCTTATTAATAATGAGATTGTTGATTTTACAACAGAGAATGTCAGTGGTATAATAATGTCTGGAGGAACCATTTTGAAAACTGCACGATGTGACGAATTCAAAACTCCAGAAGGACGTAAAAAGGCATATGACAATTTGTTGAAAAACGAAATAGATGCACTTGTCGTTATAGGCGGAAATGGCTCGTTGTCCGGAGCAATGGTCTTTGCACAGGAATATGATGTATGTTGCATAGGATTACCGGGAACTATAGACAATGATTTGTATGGTACTGATTCAACAATTGGCTATGATACGACTCTAAATACAATTGTTGAATGTGTAGACAGAATAAGGGATACTGCTCAAAGTCATGAACGAATTTTTTTCATTGAAGTAATGGGACGTGATGCAGGATTCTTGGCTCAGAATAGTGCTATTGCTTCAGGTGCTGAGGCCGCCATAATACCAGAGGACTCAACGGATGTTGACCAATTGGCGAGGTTTATGGAACGAGGTATAAGAAAAAGTAAAAAAAGCTGTATTGTAATCGTTTCAGAGAGCCCCAAATGTGGAGCCTTGTATTATGCTGACAGAGTTCGGAATGAATTCCCTAATTACGATGTTAGAGTTTCAATACTTGGACATTTGCAGCGTGGGGGACGTCCGTCCGCTCATGACCGCATTCTTGCCAGTAGAACTGGGGTGGGGGCAATAGATGCTATCATTCAAGGTCAGCGTAATGTTATGATAGGCGTAAGAAATAATGAGGTCGTTTATGTCCCATTGAGTGAGGCTATAAGGTCAGATAAACCTTTTGATAAAAAATTAATTACAGTCTTAGATGAGTTGAGCATATAATAGTCTGACGTATAAGTTGTAAAAATGTCTTTATATTATGTCAATTGAACTTATTATAAAAAGTTTTTGTTCTTTTCTTTGTAAGTTATAAAACAATTGATTAATTTTGCGTTTAGAAAAATACATGAAAAATAAAAAATAAAGTAAATCTATATGGAACAAATAAAAGGGCATATTTCTCAGATTGTGGGTCCTGTTATTGATGTCTATTTCGATACAAGTGGCTTAGATCCGGAAAAAGTGTTGCCCAAAATTCATGATGCGTTGACAATTTCACGCGAAGATGGACGTGAACTTGTTATTGAAGTTCAGCAGCATATCGGTGAAGATACTGTTAGATGTGTTGCAATGGATAATACTGACGGTCTTAAAAGGGGATTGGAAGTAGTTTCAACAGGTCATCCAATATTGATGCCTGCAGGAGAACAGATAAAAGGACGAATGATGAATGTTATAGGCCAGCCTATAGATGGTATGAAAACTTTGGATATGAAAGGCGCATACCCTATTCATCGTGAAGCTCCTACTTTTGAGGAGTTGTCAACGCATAAAGAAATGCTTGCAACTGGTATAAAAGTTATTGATTTGCTTGAGCCTTATATGAAAGGTGGAAAAATTGGACTTTTTGGTGGAGCCGGTGTCGGTAAAACTGTCTTAATTATGGAGCTTATCAATAACATTGCAAAAGGTCATAATGGATATTCGGTGTTTGCTGGCGTTGGCGAGCGTACGCGTGAGGGTAATGACCTTATTCGTGATATGCTTGAGTCTGGCGTAATTCGATATGGTGAGAAGTTTAAAAAAGCAATGGAAGAAGGCAAGTGGGACTTGTCGTTAGTAGATCCTGAAGAATTGAAGAAGTCTCAAGCAACATTGGTTTATGGACAGATGAATGAACCACCTGGAGCACGTGCTTCTGTTGCCTTGTCAGGCTTAACTGTTGCAGAGGAATTCCGCGATCATGGCGGAAAGAATGGTGAAGCAGCAGACATTATGTTTTTTATTGATAATATCTTCAGGTTTACTCAGGCTGGTTCAGAGGTGTCTGCTCTTCTTGGCCGTATGCCTTCAGCCGTAGGTTATCAGCCGACATTGGCAAGTGAAATGGGTACAATGCAGGAAAGAATTACTTCAACCAAAAATGGTAGTATTACTTCTGTACAGGCTGTTTATGTTCCTGCCGATGACTTGACTGACCCTGCACCAGCAACAACTTTTACTCATCTTGATGCTACTACAGAACTTAGTAGAAAGATTGCTGAGCTTGGAATTTATCCTGCAGTTGATCCTTTAGGTAGTACTTCGAGAATATTGGATCCGCTAATTGTTGGTAAGGAACATTACGAATGCGCACAGAGAGTTAAGGAAATCTTACAGCATTATAAAGAACTGCAAGATATTATTGCAATCCTTGGTATGGATGAACTTTCAGATGAGGATAAATTGACTGTTAATAGAGCTCGTCGTGTGCAGCGCTTCTTGTCGCAGCCTTTCACCGTTGCTGAGCAATTTACAGGTCTGCCAGGTGTGATGGTGCCAATTGAGGAGACAATTAAGGGCTTTAATGCTATATTGGATGGTGACGTCGATGATTTACCAGAACAGGCATTCCTTAATGTTGGAACTATTGATGACGCTATTGCAAAAGGAAAGAAACTTCTTGATATTGCTAAAGGTAATTAACAAATCTGATAGGCATGAGTTTAAGATTGAAAATAGTATCACCTGAAAAAGTTGAATTTGAGGGATTGGTTGATAGCGTATTGGTACCTGGAACAAAAGGTGCTTTTGAAATATTGAATAATCATGCTCCAATCATTTCCTCACTTCAAACAGGAAAGGTTGAGTATGCTGTAAGTGGTGTGCGAAATCAGATTCAAATTACTGGCGGTTTTGTAGAAGTTCAAAAGAATGTTGTCAGCCTTTGTGTTGAGATAGCTTAAGTTATGGATATGAATAAAAAAGTAGACATAACAAGTAAAAGATATTTTAAATATAGTCTATGGCTTATTGCGGCACTTACATTATTGTGTAGTGCTGCGATAAGTATGAATGTGTTAAAATATTCTATTGTTAATGCATTGGCTATAAGCGCATTATATACGGTATTCATAAATTCCATATATGTGGTATTTTGGAGAAAGATGGCTAAAACATCTCCTAATGTTATGACAAAATTTTATCTGGCAGCTTCTGCTTTGCGTCTTGTATCAGCCGCATTTGTAGTAACGGCTTATTGCTTAATATGTCATGATAAAAACTCTATACGTGATTTTGCGCTGCTTTTTATGAGCTTTTATATTGTAATGCTTGTTTTTGACAGTGTATTCTTTGCTCATGTAGAAAAAAGTTATACTCTTAAAGATTGACAGATGAGACAGATCAGACAAATACTATGCTTGGTCATGCTAGCATTCATGATAGCACCTATAAGTGCGTCAGAGCATACAGATGATAAAAAAGGGCTTGATTTGCAAGGCGTTTTGTTTGGGCATATTAAGGATGCGTATGAATGGCATATCACTGATATTAATGGTCATCCTATTGTAATAAATCTTCCTGTTATAGTGAAGAGTTCTACGGGATGGCATGTGTTTAGCAGTGCCGAATTTTCTGAAGAGAAGGATGCTGCAGGAAATCGTCCTGGACCGTATGGTCTATATATTTCCGGTAGTCAAGATAATGAGAATAAAATATGTGAAGTAATATCTGGTAAAGAAGTTCGTCCATTTGATATTTCTATAACCAAAACGGTTGTGGTTTTATTTATCAATTCCATACTTCTCCTAATTTGTATCTTAATTCCTGCAAGATGGTGTAAAAAACATCGTCCTGAAGATCCTGCGCCTAAAGGTTTTACAGGCTTGATGACAATGTTTATTATGTATATCTATGATGATATTATTAAGGCAACTTTGGGTAAAAATACAGATAGATTTGCACCATATTTATTAACGTGCTTTTTCTTTATCTTCTTGTCAAATCTTATGGGGGTTGTGCCATTCCCGCCCGGAGGTGGAAATCTAACAGGTAATATCACTATAACATTTTTCTTGGCTTTGTGTACGTTCCTTATAACAAACTTTACAGGAACGAAAGCTTATTGGAAAGAGATTTTTTGGCCGGATGTGCCTACGTGGTTAAAGGTGCCTGTTCCACTTATGCCTTTCATAGAGTTCTTTAGTATTTTTACTAAACCTTTGGCTCTTATGATTCGACTATTTGCTAATATGATGGCAGGGCATGCAATAGCATTGTCATTGACATGCCTGATTTTTATAATGTTTGGAATTAATGCAGTGGCAGGTGCATCAATGACTGTTGTGAGTGTTCTTATGAGTGTTTTCATGATGTTGCTGGAATTACTCGTATGTTTCATTCAGGCGTTAGTTTTCACAATGTTAAGCGCTGTGTTTATATCATTGTCTCAGGTTAAAGAGCATGCAGCAGAATAAATATGTTTTTTGATTAAAATAAAAATAAATAACTTTAAAAAATTACGATTATGATTTCATTATTATTAGCAGCAGATGCTGTAGCAAAGTTAGGTGCCGCAATTGGTGGTGGTATAGCTGCAATTGGTGCAGGTATTGGTATTGGAAAAATTGGTGGTCAAGCAATGGATGCAATGGCAAGACAGCCGGAAAAAATAGGCGATTTGCGTTCTTCTATGATTATTGCAGCCGCTCTTGTTGAGGGTGTTGCTTTCTTTGCTGTTATTATTGCATTGTTGGCACTTTTCGTGTAAATTTTAGATTAAAGAAATAGAAATCTTAACAGCTTATGTCATTAATAACACCTGATTTTGGCTTGTTATTTTGGATGACGATTGTGTTTCTGATTGTACTTGGCATTGTAAGCAAGTTTGGCTTTAAAGTTATTGTCAAGATGGTCAATGATCGTAAAGATTATATAGACAGCAGTCTTCAGAAGGCACATGAGGCAAACAAAAAATTAGCTAATATCAAAGTTGAAAGCGATGCTCTTTTACAGGAAGCACGCGAGCGTCAGGCTGCTATATTAAAAGAGGCTGCCGCAACGCGCGATGCTATCGTTGAAAAGGCACAGGACAAAGCTCATGAGGAAAGTAACCGATTGCTTACAGAAGCGAAGGTTGAAATTGAGAATCAAAGACAGGCTGCCGTTAGCGATATCCGTAAACAAGTTGCAACGCTGAGTGTTGAAATTGCTGAGAAAGTATTGAGAGAAAAGCTTGGTGATGAAAAAACACAGATGGATTTGATTGAACGTATGCTGGATGAAATTTCTTTGTCTAATAAAAAATAGTTAATATGGATTTCGGATTAATATCGGTTAGATATGCCCGTGCCTTGTTAAAGGCAAGCTTAGAGGCAAAATTGGAGGATAAGGTATATGCAGAAATGCAGACTTTATCTGCCAGTTATATAAAAGTTCCTGATTTTAGGTTTACGATAGATAATCCCATGTTTTCAAAGAAGCGTAAAAAAGATTTATTTATTATTGCTTTAGGCGGAGATCCTTGTAAACTTACACAAGTCTTTATTGATTTGGTTTTGAAGGAAGAGCGCGAAAACATGATGCAGTTCATTGCAAATTCATATATTACATTATATAGGAAAAACAAGAATTTAATCCGTGCTAAACTTTTGACTGCTACAGCCGTATCTCCTTCTACGGAGCAACGGCTTAGGCAGTTGGTTGAAAGTAAGACAAATGGGAATGTTGAATTTGAGACAGAGATTAAACCTGAAATTCTTGGTGGTTTCATAATAGAATATGATACTTATAGAATGGATGTTAGTGTAAAGTCTCAATTAAATTCTATTTTGTCACAGCTTAAGTAATAAAATTAATTGTAATATGTCTGATAAAATTAAACCAAGCGAAGTATCTCAAGTTCTTTTGGAACAACTGAAAGGGATTAATGATAGCGCAAAGTTTGATGAAGTAGGTTCTGTCCTTCAGGTAAGCGATGGCGTAGCACGTATCTATGGTCTTCGAAATGCTGAAGCTAATGAACTTCTTGAATTTGAAAATGGGACTATGGCTATTGTCATGAACCTTGAAGAGGACAACGTTGGTTGTGTGCTACTTGGCTCTACTTCCGAGATAAAGGAAGGAATGTTGGTAAAGCGTACAAAACGTATTGCCAGCATCAGGGTGAATGATAATATGCTGGGAAGAGTCATAAATCCATTGGGGCAGGCTATAGATGGTAAAGGTGACATTGATTTGACGAATTCGTTTGAAATGCCATTGGATAGAAAAGCTCCTGGTGTTATCTATCGTCAGCCTGTAAAAGAACCTTTACAAACTGGTTTGAAAGCCGTGGATTCTATGATTCCAATTGGTAGAGGTCAGCGTGAGCTTATTATTGGAGACCGACAAACAGGTAAAACAGCAATTGCTGTAGATACTATTATAAATCAAAAAAGTTTTTACGATGCTGGTAAACCTGTTTATTGTATATATGTAGCTATTGGTCAGAAAGCTTCAACTGTTGCGGCATTAGTATCTACATTGAAGGAACATGGAGCAATGCCATACACGATTGTTGTTGCAGCTACAGCAGCGGATCCTGCTGCTATGCAATATTATGCACCTTTTGCAGGAGCTGCAATAGGTGAATATTTTAGAGATCGCGGTTATTCGGCTTTGGTCGTATATGATGATTTGTCTAAGCAAGCTGTTGCATATCGTGAGGTTTCACTTATTTTGCGTCGTCCTTCTGGTCGTGAAGCTTATCCTGGAGATGTGTTCTATTTGCATAGTCGTTTGTTGGAGCGTGCAGCACGAATAAATGACCAGCAAGAGGTTGCAGAGAATATGAATGATTTGCCTGAGTGTATGAAAGGGCATGTTAAAGGTGGTGGTTCGCTTACTGCTTTGCCTATAATTGAAACTCAGGCAGGAGACGTATCTGCGTATATTCCAACTAACGTTATCTCTATTACTGATGGACAGATTTATCTTGAGACTGACTTGTTCAATCAGGGATTTAGGCCTGCAATTAATGTTGGTATTTCTGTAAGTCGTGTAGGAGGTTCTGCGCAGATAAAAAGTATGAAGAAGGTTGCTGGAACATTGAAAATAGATCAAGCACAGTATAGAGAGTTGGAATCTTTTTCAAAGTTTTCAAGCGATATGGATGCTGTAACGGCTATGACACTTGATAGAGGTCGTAAGAATAATCAACTTTTGATACAGCCACAATATAGTCCAATGCCTGTTGGTGAGCAAGTTGCAATACTCTATTGTGGTACACATGGTCTAATGCATGATGTACCTGTTGAGAAGGTGCGTGAATGCCAAGATGCCTTTTTGGATAAGATGCGTTCTTCACATGAAGATGTTGTTGATGCGTTATCTAAAGGAAAAATTGATGATCAAATTACCCAAACTATTGAGGCTGTAATGGCTGATATTGCAGGGCAATATAAAAAATAGTTGATTTATGCCGTCACTAAAAGAAATAAAGAATCGTATATCATCTGTAAATAGCACTCGTAAAATAACGAGTGCTATGAAGATGGTTGCGTCGTCAAAACTGCATCATGCACAGATCATGATAGGGAACATGCTTCCTTATGAATCTATGCTAGAGCATATACTAAAAGCATTTTTGGCTTCAGAAGTTGATGCTACAACTGTATATAATACTGTGAGACCTGTAAAAAAAGTTGCTTTTGTTGTATATTCATCTAATAGCAGTTTATGCGGTGGTTTTAATGCAAATGTTATTAAGGCCATGCAGCAGGCGATTGATAAATACCAGCGTCTGGTAGGTATGGATAATATTGTTGTTTATCCTATTGGACGAAAGGTTGCTGAAAAAGTGACGAAACTCGGCTTGAACTGTGGTGGAGATTTCTCTGAAATTGCTGATAAGCCTGATTTGCATCGATGTATAGAACTTGCGGATTTACTTTCGCAGAAATTCATCGATGGTGAGTTTGATCGCATAGAGATGATTTATCATCATTTCAAAAGTGCTGGTTCACAAATCTTGACTCAAAAAACTTTCTTACCAATTAATATCAAAGAGGAATTGGATTTTGATGATGAGCGAGATTTGACATCTAATATTGCAACCTTGGAAGCTCAAGAGTATATACGTAAGAAAGGTAAGGTTTCTTCAAATGCCAAAGAGGCAGTAAAGCCTCTTAATGACAATTTTATTGTTGAACCTGATATGGAATCAGTGTTGTGCTCACTTATTCCTAAACTATCACATTTAATGATATATACAGCATTGCTTGATAGTAATGCCAGTGAGCATGCAGCTCGTATGGTTGCTATGCAGACAGCAACAGATAATGCTGATGAACTTCTGAGAGATTTGAATCTCCAATATAATAAGAGTCGTCAGCAGGCTATTACAAATGAGTTGCTTGACATTGTGGGTGGTACTGTTAATTCATAGTGTATTACTCTTACTTATATAAAGAGACTGCACAATTTGTGCATGTCTCTTTTTTATATTTAGGCATTGTCTAAATTTTTGCTTAATCTAAATTAATCTGATTTCTATCAGATTGCTTATTTTTGTTTTCGTTTAGTTAAAATATTTATCCTTTTGGAAGGTTCTTGTGCATCTGGATATAATTCTAATGCCTTATTATAATTAGCTATTGCAGCTTCATACATTTTTTCATTTTCACATTCTTTACCTAGTATCGTATACTCTGCTGCAAGTCTTTTTAAGAAAGCCTCTTGCTTATTTAATTTTTCTTCGAGGCATTTTATTTCACCTTTTAGTGTATTTATCTTATTTAATTTTTTACGGATAAGTCTCTTGGCACTAGGTTTTTCTATATCGTATCTGTTGTGTATCGCTTTAAAAAAGTATTTTAAGAAGTTTTCATAGTCTCCGTTGTCAAATGCTTTTGCTGCTTCGTAATATTCTTTATCTGCGGCAGATTCACTTAATGCTTTTTTTATAAGTGTTGAATTGTTGTAATTTTGAGCAAATTGCAATATTTCTTTTCGTACGAAAATATTTTCGTGCCTTATTGGCGATTTGAGTGTAATGCCGTTTAATGATGTACATCTTGATAAGGCGACGTATGTTTGGCCTCCGGCAAATACACCCCCTGTCAGGTCAATAATAACCTTGTTAAATGTTAGGCCTTGGCTTTTGTGTATAGTTATTGCCCATGCCAATCTTATTGGAAACTGTATAAAATATCCAATTTCTTCTTCTTCAATTTTTTGTTCCTTGTTATTGAAACGGTACTTCATATTACTCCATCTCTCCCTCGAAACTTCGTATTCGTTACCGTCTTCTGTGATTATATATATTAATCCTTTTTCAACGTCAATAGTTTCAATAATACCTAGAGTACCATTTACCCATCTTTTGTTTATGTCGTTCTTTATAAATATTACTTGTGCACCAGGCTTGATTTCCAATTTTGTGAGTGTTGGTAGACTATTTTCTGGAAATTCTCCACCAATTTTCCCATTAAATATTGTTGATGATCCTTTAAGTTCTTTTAGCTTATTTTCATTTATATAATCTACAGTATCTCTACGTGTTGATAACGTTATTACGAGCTTTTCACTTTTGAACTCGTGGTTTTCTTCTTTATAACGGCTGTTTAATATTTTTAAATCATAGTCATTTACGTCACCAAGTCTTATCTTATCGAGTATGTTGATGAACTGGCTGTCTTTTTGTCTGTAAATTTTATTTAATTCAATACATATTAGTTTTATCTCTTTAAATATCTTTGCGTCAAAGAAGAAACTAGTAGGGTAGAATGGCTGAAGGAGTTTCCGTTCATCCTCCTTGACAACTGGTTCTAACTGAAAAATATCTCCTACAAGTAATAATTGTTTTCCGCCGAAAGGCTCGCGCATATTCCTCGAATATACCCGTAATACTTTATCTATAAAATCGATGATGTCAGCTCTTACCATGCTAATTTCATCAATTATGATGAGCTCAACCTCTCGTAGCAGCTTACATTTTTCACCATTGTATTTTAGTGTATTGCGTAAATGCCTTACTGAATATTGAGTATCATTGGGTAATATTGGGTGAAATGGGAGTTTGAAAAAGCTATGTAGTGTTGCGCCTCCTACATTGATTGCAGATATGCCAGTTGGGGCGAGAACAACAATTTTCTTTTTTATGTTAGACTTGACATATCTTAAAAAAGTTGATTTACCCGTCCCTGCTTTACCTGTAAGGAAAAGCGAGCGACGGGTAAATTTTAATATCTGAAGAGCTTCTTGAAACTCTTTGTTTGATTGATCAATTTGTGAATTCGGTTCCAATGTTGAACTTCTTATAAATCTTCAAATCTAATCTGTTCTTCACGAGGTTTATTTTTCTTTTTTTCTTTTTTATCTTCAGATTGTTGTACGTTACCTTTATCTGTATTGATGGCGGGATTATTTTCTTTTGAGATTTCGTTATCTTCGTTTCCTCTTGGAAGTATATTGCCTTCTTCGTCAATAAGAAGTTCTTCGTCCTCTACCATGGTACTGTCAATCTGTGTCGTATCTTTTTTAGCAGGTACATAACTGCTGCAGTTATACATATCTGCAGTTATGTCTTCATCATCTGGCTTATGGAATCGGCCATGATACTTTTTAAATTCAGGATCTTTCATAAGTGCCTGAATGAAATATCCGCAAATAGGTAATGCCGTCCTACTTCCTTGTCCAAGAGCACCTGTGCGGAAATGAATACTTCTGTATTCTCCACCAACCCATGCGCCTGTTACAAGATTCGGGCTTACGCACATAAACCATGCATCTGAATGATTATTTGATGTTCCTGTCTTGCCTCCAAAGTCTGTATCACGTGCAGTGTCAGTATATGCCCATAAACTTTGAGATGTTCCACCTGGTTCACGCATACCGCCCATAAGTAGCTGTTGCATGAAGAATGCGCTTTTATATGGTATAACTTGTTTTTCCTCTGTAGAACTTACATATACCTCTCTTCCGTCTTTGTCTACTATACGTGTCACAAGGACTGGTTCTATATGTTTACCATCATTTGCTATTGTGCAATATGCATTGACCATTTCTAACAGATTAACGTCAGAAGCACCTAACGCTAATGAAGGCTCTTCGTCCAAAGGACTTTTAATACCCATGTCATGTGCAGTTTTGGCAATGTTCTTTATTCCCATTTCCTGCCCAAGTCTGACAGCAATCGAGTTGATACTTTTCGCAAATGCGCTTTTTAAGGGAATGGAGTCTCCAGAGAATCTGCCATTGGCATTTGTTGGAGTCCATGAAGTCATTTCATGCTTATTTTTGTCATATACTTGCATTCTTATGTATTCGTCCCTTCTCTTATCACAGGGTGTAAGTCCCTGGTTCATTGCTTCTGTATATACAAATAATTTAAATGTTGAACCAGGTTGGCGCATAGCTGTAACTTTGTCATATTTCCATGAGTTAAAGTCAATGTCTCCGACCCATGCTCTGACTGCTCCGGTTTGTGGCTCCATTGCAACGAATGAGCAATGCATGAATTTAACCATATACCTGATGGAATCCATTGTGCTCATTTCTCTTTCAATGGTACCTTTCTCATAATCAAATAATTTGACTTTGTGTGGCTTATTCAAATAGTATTGAATAGAGTCGGGGTTATTGGGAAACTTTTGTAATAATGTTTTGTATACCGGTAATTTCTGAGCTATATTCTCTATAAAGTTTGGTATAATCTGATGGTTCTCATCTCTCCATGGATCTTGACCGCTCCAATGACTATTGAAGTTTCTTTGTACCTGTTTCATTTGTTTAATTGCGGCTTCTTCAGCATATTTTTGCATGCGGGTATCTATCGTAGTGTAGATTTTTAAGCCGCTACTATACAGGTCATATCCATTTTCCTTACACCAATCCTTAAGATAGTCAGCTATTGCCTCACGAAAATATTTTGCCTGACCATCATAATTGCTTTCAACACTATAGTTTACTTTTATGGGTATTGCACTTAAAGAATCATAATCATCTTTTGTGATATCCTTATGTGTCATTAAATTGTGCAAGACAGTATTTCTGCGTTGCAGACTATTCTCAGGATTCGTAATAGGGTTATAATATGTTGTAGCTTTTAGCATACCAACCAAAACAGCTGCTTGTTCAGCAGTCATTTCAGATGGAGTTGTGTTAAAATATGTCTTACATGCGGTTTTTATGCCATATGCATTTGAACCAAAATCTACGGTATTAGCATACATCGTAAGAATTTCTTTTTTATCGTATAGAATTTCCAACTTTGTTGCAATAATCCATTCTTTGCTTTTCATAATAAGCATGCGTACACCCGGAATATACCCCAACAATCCTGTTGAATACTGTGTCCTGACGCGGAACATGTTTTTTGCGAGCTGTTGAGTAATTGTGGATGCACCACGTGCTTCATGATGTACAATAATATCTTTTGCTACAGCAAATAATCCGGTGAAATCAACACCAAAGTGCTTGTAGAAGCGTTCATCTTCTGTATCAATTAAAGCTTTCCAGAAGAGAGGGTTTACTTCTTCATATTTAACAGGCGTTCTGTTCTCGCTAAAATATTTGCCTATCATAACGCCGTCTGCACTATATATTTCAGATGCCTCGCTTGTTGTAGGATGCATTATCTGTGAAAAGCCGGGAGACTTTCCAAATAACCATAAGAAGTTAATATCAACCATTATAAGATACACAAAAAATGTGATTATGGCAGACAGAATTGCTACACAAGTTTTTGTATACCATTTGCGACCTATATAAAGTCCTTTATACCAAGGCCAAAAACCTTTAATTTTGTTCAGACACGTTTTGATAAATCTACCGATACGTGAATCATTGTTGTTGTTGAACATATAATTTTAGTATTATTTATTCTGCAAATGTACAAAAAAAGTACAGTTTATATGAATGTGTTTATGTAATTTATGATTTCTTCAATATTGTCGGGTGAAAACCAATGTATATTGGGATCACGTCTGAACCATGTAAGCTGTTTACGGCAATACTTATGTGTATTGCTTTTTATCCTAAATATTGCATTGTCAAGTGTACATAATCCGTCTAGATATTCAAATGTTTCTTTGTAACCAACAGTGTTTAATGCATTTAGATCTTTATATTCATAGACGTTTAGAGCTTCTTGAATTAAGCCATCATGAATCATTTGCTCTACACGTAAGTCTATTCTCTCGTATAATCTCTGCCGGTCCATATTAAGACCGATTTTTATAATTCTAAAAGGTCTTTCTTTGGTTGTGTTTTTTCTGAAAGAAGAATATGGCTTGCCTGTAGATAAGCATATTTCTAATGCATGTATTATGCGCTTATGATTATTCTTATCAACAATTGCGTAATAATCAGGATCTAATAATGCCAATTCTTTGCTAATGCCAGAAAGACCTTCTTTATCGAATCTTTCTTGAAGTGTTTTTCTAATGTTGTCATCAACCGATGGTATGTCGTCAATACCTTTGCATACTGCATCAACGTACATCATGCTACCACCAGACATGATTACATTATCTTTATACTTGAACAAGATGTTTAATAATTTTAAAACATCTTGTTCATATTTTGAGGCGTTGTAATATTCATTAATATGAAGATTGCCAACAAAAAAATGTCTAATTGATTTACGCTCATCTTTTGTTGGGGCAGCTGTGCCTACAGGTATTTCTTTAAAAACCTGCCGAGAGTCAGCATTAATAATAACCGTATTTAAGTGTTCGGCAACCTTCAGACATAATGATGTTTTTCCTACCCCTGTAGGTCCAACTATTACAAAAAGTGTCTTCATCACAGAAGGTATTTATCTTATTATACCTCTCTTAGAGTTTTCAACAAAATTAATTATATATTCAATTTCTTTTGTTACAGGCAGCTTTTTCCTTATTTCTTCAATACCCTCTTTTAGGATTCCTTTAGAGTACAGAAGTCTGTAAGCTTCATGTATATTGTTGATTAATTCGTTGCTGAATCCTCTTCTTCTTAATCCCACAATATTTATTCCGCAATATTTCGTCGGTTCTTTTCCGGCAATGATAAAAGGTGGTATGTCTTGGCTGAAACGGCATCCTCCCTGAATCATTACATAACTACCAATATGGCAGAATTGGTGGCATAAAACAACTGCACTAATAATGGCATAGTCGTCAACAACAACTTCTCCTGCAAACTTTGTTGAGTTTCCAATAATACATCCATTACCGATAACACAATCGTGGGCAACATGCATGTTTTCCATCAGCAAATTGTTTGAACCAACTTTTGTTGTCCCTTTAGATGCTGTGCCTCGTGATATAGTTACATTTTCACGTATACTATTGTTATCACCAACTTCACATGTCGTATCTTCACCTTTGAATTTAAGATCTTGTGGCTTTGTACTAATACTTGCACCGGGAAAGATTTCGTTATTATTTCCGATGCGTGCTCCGTAGTTAATCGTTACATTATTTTGTAATACGTTATTGTCGCCAATTACTGTATTTTTATCAATATAACAGAATGGGCCGATAATATTATTGTCACCAATTTTGGCTTCAGGATGTATGTATGCTAACGGACTTATATTATTCATGGCTAATATTTTAAAATAAGGCAGAAGTGAATCTGCCTTATGGGTTATTTGTTTTTTACGATTTGAGCTGTGAAAGTGGCTTCTGATACGACTTTATCTCCTACAAATACATATCCCTTCATAGAAGATACACCATGGCGTACAGGAGCAAGAAGGTCAACTTTAAATAAAAGAGTATCTCCCGGTACAACTTTTTGTCTAAACTTCACATCGTCAATCTTCATGAAATATGTTGACCATCTTTCGGGCTCTTCCAAAGTGTTAAGAACAAGCAAGCCACCGCACTGTGCCATAGCCTCAATTTGTAAAACGCCAGGCATAACGGGCTCTTGGGGAAAATGTCCCTGGAAGAAAGGTTCATTACTGGTGACATTTTTTACGCCAACGATACTGCTCGGTCCAAGAGCTATCACTTTATCAACGAGCTGCATGGGATAACGATGCGGAAGCAATTCGCGAATGCTGTTTACGTCCATAAGCGGTGCTTTATTGCAATTGTATATTGGAGCCTGTATTTCATGCTTACGGATTTCTTTTCGCATGAGGCGTGCAAACTTATTGTTGATTGTATGCCCTGGACGAGTGGCTATTATACGGCCTTTAATAGGTTTGCCGATAAGTGCCATATCGCCTATTATGTCTAACAGCTTATGCCTTGTACATTCATTTTCCCATACCAGCGGTTTATGCTGAATGTATCCCAGTTTTGTTGCGTCAAGATGTGGTACATGTAAGAAATCTGCCAATTGATCAAGACGCTCCTGGGTTGTCTGTCTTTCATAAATCACAATAGCATTATCCATGTCACCGCCTTTAATAAGATTAGCTTTTAAGAGCGGTTCGATGTCTCTTACAAAGACGAATGTACGGGCTGGAGCTATTTCTGTGGCAAAATCTTCAATTTTGTCAAGTGTTGCAAATTGACTATTTATGAATTTAGAGTCAAAAGAGCACATTGCGGTCAAGCTGAATTCTTCATCTGGCAGAATCGTAATGCATGAACCTGATTCTTTATCCTTTACCTCTATCTTGTGGCGTATAATATAGAAGTCTTTTGGAGCATTCTGTTCAACGATTCCAATTTCACGGATCTTCTCAATGTATTGTGCTGCTGAGCCATCTAAAATTGGAAATTCAGGACCATTTACCTGTATAAGGCAGTTGTCAATGCCTAAAGCATACAGAGCGGCAAGTCCATGTTCTACGGTTGATACTCTTACATCACCTTTCCCTAATACAGTTCCACGTTGGGTGTCAACGACATTTTCAGCAATGGCATCAATGATGGGGTGACCCTCAAGATCGATTCTTTGTATCTTATATCCGGTATTTTCATTTGCCGGATTAAAGGTGATTGTCAGATTTAATCCAGTATGAAGACCTTTTCCACACAGTGCAAAACTGCCTTTAAGTGTGTTCTGTTTTGACATTTCCATGATTTATTTATATGTCTCTTTTAATTTTTCAACTTCATGTTTTAACTCGTTGAGCTCTTTGTAAATTTCTGGTAGCCTGCGTGTTAACGCAATAGACTTAAAGTAAGCCTTTGGATCAGTCGGCGGCGTTCCGATGAGAGTCTCATTGCCTTTAAGGTTGCCTGGCACTCCAGACTGGGCACCAAGGAAAGTCTTATCGCCAATTGTTGCATGTCCTGCAATGCCGACCTGACCTCCAAACATGCAGCCTTTGCCAATTTTTGTACTACCTGCAACGCCTGTCTGAGCAGACATTACAGTGTTTTCGCCCACTTCAACATTGTGAGCAATCTGTACAAGATTGTCAAGCTTTACACCTTTACGTATGATTGTTGTTCCCATCGTAGAACGGTCTACGCATGAGTTGGCTCCAATTTCAACGTTATCTTCAATAGTTACAATGCCAATTTGTGGTATTTTGTCATATCCATCAGTATTTGGAGCAAATCCAAAACCGTCTGCGCCAATGACAGTGCCGGCATGAATTGTAACATTATTGCCTAGCTTACACTCTTTGTAGATGGTGACATTAGGATATAAGATACATCCATTTCCAATTTTAACACCATCTTCAATAACCGTATGTGGATATATTTGTGTATTTTCACCGATAACAACGTTCTCGCCTATATATGCAAAAGCACCTACATAGCAATTGTCGCCAATTGTCGCTTTAGGTGATATGAAAGCCATTGAGCTTATGCCACTTTTTTTAGGAAGTGCAGCCTGATACATTTGCAGAAGTTTTGCAACGCATTCATAGGCATTCTCTACTCTAATCAAGGTGGCTTTGACTGGTTTTGTCAACTCAACGTCTTCGTTGACAAGCACAATACTTGATTGTGTTTCGTAAATATAGTGTGTGTATTTGGGATTTGAAAGGAATGATATAGCTCCTGGTTTTCCCTCTTCAATTTTGGCAAATGTATTTACTGTGGCATTTTCATCGCCTTCAACTTTGCCTTGGATAAAACTTGCTATTTGGTTTGCTGTAAATTCCATTGCAATTTAATTACATATTATCTGCAAAGATAAATAAATTTATTCAAAAACGTTGATAACATAAATAATATTTTCTGATTTTTTTTGAAAGTAATGCAATATTCAACAATTCTGAAGATTCAGAAATGTCTTTTGTTGTATTGTCTTTGAACAGTATAGTGATTTGGTCTTCATTAACATCGTACATATCTTTTTGTATTGTGTCAATGTTCATGAGATAGCCTGCTTCTTCTAAACTTATTTTGAACATGTCTGCAATTGTACGTTTCTTGCTTTCAGCATAGGCGTCGTCCACAGGATTTTCGAAAATTTCAACTTTGAAGATATTGCGGTTTATGATATCTGTGGAAAGAATCGACAGCACTTTATCGTTGCTGTCTGTCCATACTTTAAGGGAACTTAGAATGTCGCTGTCATCGAGTTTTGTATAATACAGCTGGGCTTGTCTGTCATTTCTGAATGTCTCTGCATCGATGTCATTGTATAAAAAATATCTTAAACAGGGTGTTGCGAAAATTTCCTTGCCTTCATGTGCAAGTCTTTTTGCACGTAAAAGAGCGTTTACTAGCACTTTTTCGCTGGAGACAGTTGTTTTATGCAGATACACTTGCCAATACATCAGACGTCTTGCCATTAGATAATTTTCGATAGAATACAGCCCTTTTGAATTTACAACAAGATTGTCATTGTGTACATCAAGCATCTTTATTATTCTGGCACTGCCAATATTTCCTTCAGACACTCCCGTGTAAAAGCTGTCACGTCTGAGATAGTCTAGCCTGTCCATGTCAAGCTGGCTGCTTATCAGCTGATGCAGAAACTTTTTTGGATATTCATTCTTGAATATTTTGAGTGCTAAATTCAATTCTCCTTTCATTTCCTTGTTAATTTGTTCCATCATAAGCAAGGATATTTCTTCGTGGCTTATTCCGCTTATCAATGTATGCTCTAAGACATGAGAGAATGGTCCATGCCCAATGTCGTGCATTAGTATAGCAGCCTCAACAGCTTCAGCTTCACTGTCGAATATGTATATTCCTTTTTGGGTTAATGACGTAATGGCTTCGCTCATTAAATGGAATGCACCGATAGAATGCTGAAAGCGAGTGTGTTGTGCGGAAGGGTACACCATAGATGTAAGTCCAAGTTGCTTTATTCGTGTAAGCCTCTGCATTAGCGGATGCTCAACAATATCTAACAGAAGACCATGAGGTATCTTTATGAATCCGAAGATTGGGTCATTTATTATTTTACTGTCATTCATTTCGCTTGTTTTATATGTTGTACAACTTCAAAAGGTAAATAAGTAGTACTGGTGTTTTACATTATAGCTGAAATCTGATTCATGATATATGTTATAACAGCATGTGGCAAATGCAAATATACAATTTATTTGTTTGATATACAATAAAATAGCTTGATGATGAAAGTTAACTGATGTTAAGGCCGGTATGAGATGGAATAAACTTTCTGTGAATAATATCTACCTATTAAATGCTGCTTTTATGATTGACAAAAGGAAAACAAAATAATGTATGGACTGTCAAAGTGTAAATTTTTAATGTGTCGGCTAATGTTATGTTTTAGCGGATAAAATGCGATGCTTGATCACTTTTATGCTAATACTTTATCTTCAAAACACATATATTTGCTTGTTCTTGATTGGAAATCATTGAGTTTTGTCGTCTATTTAACTGTATTTGTGTGGCTGATTGAATGTGTTTTGACATGTAAAATGCTGCATTCTATACTGTAATAGGTGGCATTTTAGATGTTTTTTAGAATGATATTGTGCTAAGAATTTATTGTTAACTGCTTCAACTGCCTGAAAATAAGAGGTTTATCTGTTAAAGAGCAATAGTCGGATTTTATGGCTTTTTCAGAGTAGAATCAGTGTTCAATGGAAAAATAGCCTATTATTTGAAATCAGAAAGTCAAAATAAGTGCAAATTGTGTGACATTCTGACAGCGCTTATGTCTATGACTATATTTTATAAAAGAAATCCTCCGACATTTGCTTTAATGCCGGAGGATTATTATACCTACTTTATTTTGTTTAATTCTATGGCCATTTCTTTTTGCAAGGCTTCAGCTTTAATTGCTGCAGCTTCAGCAAAATCGCTTCCGCTTGAGGCATAAATGATACCTCTGCTGCTGTTTACTAATAGTCCGCAGTCTTTGATTATTCCGTATTTGCATACTTCTTGTAGGCTTCCGCCTTGTGCTCCAACTCCAGGTACAAGTAAGAAGTGATTAGGAGCAACTTTACGTATGTCTTGGAACATTGAGCCCTGAGTGGCACCAACTACATACATCATGTTTTGCTCATCACCCCATGCCTGTGACTTACGTATGACTTTTTCAAAAAGTCTTTCGCCGTCTTGGTCGGCTGTCAGCTGAAAATCATGTGAACCTTTATTGCTTGTGAGCGCCAATAGAATAACCCATTTGCCTTCATAGTTGAGGAATGGTGTAACACTATCTTCGCCCATGTAAGGCGCAACGGTCAATGAGTCGATATCATATTCTTCAAAGAATGTACGGGCATACATAGAGGATGTGTTTCCTATGTCGCCACGTTTTGCATCTGCTATTATGAAATGGTCAGGATAGTTTTCTTTGAGGTATTTTATCGTACGTTCAAATGATATCATTCCTTTTACACCCATGCATTCGTAGAAAGCCAAATTTGGCTTGTATGCAACACAATATTGTGCCGTTGCATCTATTATGGCTTTGTTAAAGTCGAATATAGGATCTTCGTTGTTCAGTAAACATTCCGGCACTTTTTTGATATCAGTGTCGAGTCCGACACACAGAAAAGATTGTTTGCTGAATATTTGGTCAACTAATTGTTTTCTGTTCATTTTTTCTGAATTTATGTTTTTATTTATTAAGTGAATTCTTTTATATGAAATGGCTGATGCTCAGATTTTTGCAATTGCCAAGTCTTATATAAAATTTTTATTTCATATAAATAATCCACCCAAACATTAGGATTTATAGTTCTGCCTCTTTCATGCGTTCTGCATTTTCTTCTACAGTTAAGGCGTCTATCATATCTTGTATGTTTCCTGCCAGGAATCCGGACAGATCATGTGTTGTATAGCCGATTCTGTGGTCAGTTACACGTCCTTGCTGGAAGTTATATGTTCTGATCTTTGCACTTCTGTCACCAGTTGACACCAATGTCTTTCTGCGGCTAGCTATATCATCGATGTATTTCTGATGCTCTCTGTCGTAGATGAAAGTACGCAATCTTGAAAGTGCCCTTTCCTTATTCTTAGGCTGATCTCGTGTTTCAGTACATTCAATAAGAATTTCTTCAACTTCACCGGTATTCGGATTTTTCCATGGATATCTAAGACGAACTCCAGACTCCACTTTGTTTACATTCTGTCCTCCGGCACCGGAACTTCTGAATGTGTCCCACTTAATGTCGCCTTCGTTGATGTTAACTTCAAATTTATCAGCTTCGGGCAATACAGCTACTGTTGCAGCGCTTGTGTGCATACGGCCCTGTGTTTCTGTGGCTGGTACACGTTGTACACGATGTACGCCAGATTCATATTTTAGTATTCCATATACATTGTCGCCGCTTACAGCAAAGTCTATTTCCTTATATCCGCCAACAGCTCCTTCACTTACGCTTGTTACAGACAGGGACCAGCCTTTTGAATCACAGTATTTTTTATACATTTGAAATAAATCGCCTGCAAACAGTGCTGCTTCGTCACCGCCCGTTCCGGCTCTAATTTCCATTTGGACGTTCTTGGCGTCTTCCGGATCCTTCGGTACTAAGGCAATTTTTATCTCCTCCTCAATTTTAGGCTGTAACTCTTCATTGGCTTGAAGTTCTTCACGGGCCATCTCTCTCAGGTCCGGATCACTTTCGTTGGCAAGAATATCTTTAGCCTCGTTTATTGAGTTTATGCAGGCAATATATCGTTTTCTGGCCTTCATTATCTCATCGAGGTCTTTATATTCTCGTGTAAGTCTTACGTATCTTTCCTGATCTGAAATGACAGAAGGGTCTGTTATCAATGTGGCAACCTCTTCATATCTGCTTTCAAGTCCTTCGAGCTTTTCTAAAATACTATTGTTTTCGGGCATATAATTAATAGTTAAATTCTCCAAATTCAGATTTAATGGTCAGACTCTTTTCTCCTTCTTCGATATGTCCGATAATCTGAGCGTCTATATTGAAACTCTTACTTATATTAATTACTTTTTCTGCAAATTCGGGTTTTACATATATCTCCATTCTGTGTCCCATATTGAACACTTTATACATTTCCTTCCAGTCAGTCTGACTTTCCTCTCTAATCATTCTGAAAAGAGGTGGAACCGGGAACATGTTGTCTTTGACAACCTTGCAATTGTCATTTACGAAGTGTAGCACTTTTGTTTGTGCTCCGCCTGTACAATGTACCATACCATGTATTTCCGGACGTAATTCGTCAAGAATGCGTTTAATAACTGGTGCGTATGTACGGGTAGGAGAGAGGACTAGCTGACCTGCATTTACAGGTACATCTGCTAATTTGTCGTCCAGGTGATAATGACCACTATAAACAAGCTCGTCGGGAACTGCATGATCGTAACTTTCTGGATATTTTTCTGCAAGATATTTAGCAAACACGTCATGGCGTGCACTAGTCAGACCATTGCTGCCCATACCTCCGTTGTAGCTTTTTTCGTATGTTGCCTGGCCAAATGAGGCAAGTCCGACAATGACATCGCCTGGTTGAATGTTGGCGTTGTTGATTACGTCGCTACGTTTCATTCTACATGTAACAGTAGAGTCGACGATAATTGTTCTTACTAAATCGCCAACATCAGCTGTTTCACCTCCCGTTGCGTAAATGCCAATGCCCATTTCTCGCATGCTGGCTAAAAGTTCGTCAGTGCCATTAATAATAGCAGATATGACTTCTCCTGGTACCAGCATTTTATTTCGTCCGATTGTGCTTGAAACAAGTATGTTATCTACAGCTCCAACACAAAGCAGGTCGTCCGTATTCATTATTAGCGCATCTTGTGCAATGCCTTTCCATACACTTAAGTCACCGGTCTCTTTCCAATACATATAAGCCAATGACGACTTAGTACCTGCGCCATCTGCATGCATAATATTACAATATTCAGGATCGCCTCCTAGAATGTCTGGTATTATTTTACAAAATGCCTGTGGAAAGATACCCTTATCTATGTTCTTTATTGCGTTGTGTACATCTTCTTTTGCTGCAGAAACACCACGCATCATGTAGCGGTTGTGTAAATCCATTTTAAATATATTTTTATGTATATGGAACAAAAATTACGTCTTATTCTTTATTATGCCAAAATTCCCAACTTGCAAATGCCTGTAATAAAAGCATTTCTAATCCATTTTTTACAGTGGCACCATGTTGGGCTCCTTTTTTCATGAAAAGAGTTTCATCGGGATTATAGAGCAAGTCATAAAGGATGTTCTTGCTTGTCATTGCCTCATATGGCAATTGAGGACACTCGTCTATATGCGGATACATTCCGCATGGAGTGCAATTAACAATAACATTGTACTCCTGAATTATGTCAGGGGTGATTTGTGAATATTGTATCGTTCCAGGACGTTCAAATCTGCTTACGAATACTGTTTCAAGACCTAGTGATTTTAAACCGAAGTTTACAGCTTTAGATGCCCCTCCTGTTCCTAATATTAATGCTTTTTTATGAAATCTTTCAAGCAAGGGCTCAATGCTTTTTGTAAAACCAATGACATCGCTGTTAAAGCCTTTCAGATAAGTATCATTACCTTTGTGGTCAACGCGTATAACATTTACTGCTCCTATAGCTCTTGCTTCGGGGCTTATGGAGTCAAGATAACTGATAACTTTTTCTTTATATGGTATTGTGACATTAAGGCCTTTCAGTTCCGGGTTAGAAGCTAAAATTTCCGGAAGGGAGTCGAGTGTCGGAATCTCAAAGTTGATATATTCAGCATTAATTCCTTCATTTTCAAATTTTTCGTTGAAATAACTTTTTGAAAATGAATGACCTAATGGGTAACCTATTAATCCATATTTATCCATAGACTTATATTTATTTAGTTGCAAAATAACAAGTGCAAATGCCGAAGGTTAAACGTTTGAATGTAGCTTCAGTAAACCCGGCTTTTTTTATGATATCTGTCATCACTTCACCTTGTGGAAATGCTTCTATTGTTGTTGTTAAATAACGATACGCATTTTTGTCTTTAGAAACAAGTTTTCCATATAGCGGTAGTACGGAATGAGAGTATATCCAAAATAATTGTTTCATTGGGAAACTTACTGGCTGGCTAAGCTCTAGAATACTTACGTGTCCTCCCTTTTTCAATACTCTGCACATCTCCTTTAAACTAGCATCAAGATTTTGAAAATTTCTGATTCCAAATGCGGTTATTATTGCGTCGAATGTATTGTCTGCGTAAGAGAGATGTTCGCAGTCTTCCTTCTCAAAGCTTATGATTTCGCTCAGTCTCTCATTCTTAACTTTCTCTTGACCAATACGCATCATGCCTTCTGATATATCAATGCCAATGACCTTTTCAGGGGATAACTCCTTGGCTGATTTTATCGCAAAATCACCTGTCCCTGTCGCAACATCTAGTATTCTAAGAGGTTTAAAGGGCTTAAGCTGTTTTATGGCAGTATTTCTCCAAAGATAGTCAATGCCAAGTGACAGCCTGTGATTAAGCAGATCATACGAATGAGCTATGGTATCAAACATTGTTTCAACCTGCTTACTCTTTTCTTCCCCGTTATTATATGGCGTTATACGTTCCTGTTTGTAGGTCATTTTTATCTGATTTATAAAAAGGCATGATGCTATAGAGGTATTTTGTCAATATGAATTATTATCTGTTTTTCAGATAATTCTTCACATTGTTTTCGATTCGTGCTGCAATATCACCATCTTCAGCAGCTTTGTCGAATTTATCACCGGTAATGTTCTCGAACAATTCAATGTAGCGTTCGCTTACACTTTCGGCATATTCGTCTGTTATTTCTGGCATTGTCTGTCCGGGCTCATTCATGAAGTTGTGTTCAATAAGCCATTGACGTACAAATTCTTTAGATAATTGGCGTTGCGGCTCACCTTTCTCAAATTTCTCCTCATAACCGTCTGCATAGAAATAGCGGCTGCTGTCTGGAGTATGTACTTCGTCAATAAGATAAACTTTACCGTCTCTTTTTCCAAATTCGTATTTAGTATCAACGAGGATAAGGCCATGTTCAGCTGCAATTTCTTGTCCGCGTGCAAAAATCTTACGTGTATAGTCCTCCATCACCTCGTAATCTTCTTTGCTTACAATGCCTTGAGCGATTATTTCTTCTTTGGAAATATTCATGTCATGACCTTCGTCAGCCTTTGTTGTAGGTGTTATTATTGGTTCGGGGAAACGCTGATTCTCTTTCATTCCATCGGGCAGTTTAACACCACAAATTTCACGACATCCCTTTTGATACTCACGCCATGCCGAACCTGTCAGAATTGAACGTATAATCATTTCAACGCGGAATCCTTCGCATTTCAGACCAACTGTAACCATTGGATCGGGAGTGGCAAGTTTCCAGTTTGGACAAATGTCCTTTGTTTGATCCAGAAATTTTGATGCGATCTGGTTAAGAACCTGACCCTTAAAAGGTATTCCTTTAGGCAGAATAACGTCGAAAGCTGAAATTCTGTCTGTGGCAATCATTACGATAATGTCGTCGTTAATGTTGTAAACATCGCGTACCTTACCATGATATACGCTTTTTTGTCCATCAAAATGGAAATCTGTTCTTGTAAGTGCTTTCATTCTTGTTGATTTATTGTAAAACCTTTTCTACTTGTTCTTTATTTCTTTATCTCTTTCATATGCATTGACTATTCGTGTGACAAGCTTATGTCTTACGATATCCTTTTCATTCATATTTATAAAAGATATTCCTTCAATGCCATTTAATACACGTATAGCTTCTCGTAGCCCACTAGTCGTTCCATGCGGTAAGTCAACCTGAGTAAGGTCGCCTGTTATGATCATTTTTGCATTCCATCCAAGTCGGGTTAAAAACATACGTATTTGAGCAGATGTTGTATTTTGTGCCTCGTCGAGAATTATCACAGCATCACTGAGTGTTCGTCCACGCATAAATGCCAATGGTGCAATCTGGATGATATGTTTTTCAATCATGTCCTGTAATTTAACTGCAGGAATCATGTCTTCAAGTGCATCATAAAGGGGCTGCAGATATGGGTCGATTTTGTCTTTCATGTCACCTGGCAGAAAACCTAACTTTTCTCCAGCCTCAACAGCCGGACGACTTAATATTATTTTTTTTGTCGCTTTCTCTTTGAGGGCTTTTACAGCAAGAGCTATACTTAAATATGTCTTGCCCGTGCCGGCAGGACCGACTGCGAACAGCATGTCATTGTTGTTGTACGCATCAATCAGTTTCTGCTGATTGGCACTTCTGCTTTTTATTGGTTTTCCAGAGATGTTATATACTACAACATCACTCGAAGTATCATCGTTAATCTTCCCGCCCTTAATTATGTTGATTAAATTATCTTCATTAATCGAGTTGTATTTTAAGACGTGCTTGCGTATTTTCTCAATGTTTTCTTCAAAGTTTGCCATTTGCTCTTCGTCTCCTAATACGCGTAGGACATTATCACGTGCAACTATCCTGAGCTTTGGGTATAGTGCCTTGATTATTTGCAAATGCGTATTGTTGACTCCGTATAATATTACAGGGTCAATATCCTCAAGTACAATGTGCTTCTCGATCAATTTTATTCGAATTTAATATTATTGTGCAAAATTACAGAAACTTTTTCAATATATCATCGTTTTTCTTATCTTTTTTCTATTCTTGGGCTGATAGCGTATAGGTGTGAGAATGTTATGATTGTATCGCTATGTTGTATTTATTGATAAAAGGCTTTTGTCATATAGGGGATAGATTTCATTTAAATTTGTTTTTCTCTCCATATGTCTTAGTGATATAATCTTGAATGGATGCCATGGCCATGGCATTGATATGAGTTGAAGATATATTTAAAAGTCTATGTATTTTGTTTGTTGCAAGAAATATTTTGTTTTGATGATATTGTTTTTAATTGGATTTTCCAATAAAAAATGTTGCTATTTTGTCATGGATAAAATTATGTTAATTGTTGACGTCCTTTCTGTATGCAATAAACATATTTATTTTGTATTTACATATACTTACATTATCTTTGCATCGTTTTATTTAAATTTAAATTATGTATATTATTGGACAGTTTTATCAGCGTGCAGTCTCGTTTGGCTTATGCCTCGTCTCGTTTTGTTGTTTATCTTATGGTAATAATGATAGCTATTCTCTCAGATTTGCGGATAAGGAGGAAGCAAATAATGTGTTGGCTGTTTCTAAGGGTTATGTAGAACGTCTTGGGAAATTTGACTTGGAGGCTCGTGTGGGTAAAAAGAATGCTACTCATGACGATATGGTAGACATGATAAGACGAGAGACTAGAGATTTTACAGATACAGAAAAAGATTCTGTTGTTAAAGCTTTTGCAATATTGGATGATGCTATTGCTCGAAAGGGCTTGAAGCTTCCTATCCCCCAAGAAGTACTGCTTATAAAAACAACGATGAAAGAGGAGGGAGGTGCAGCAGCGTATACTCGAGGCGAAGTAGTCTGTTTAGGTGAAGGTCTTTTGAAAAAAGTTAATACCAAAAGGCTTGCTAAGCTGTTGGCTCATGAGTTGTTTCATGTGATGACACGAAATAATATTGATTTTAGGAAGTCAATGTATAAAATAATAGGATTCAGTATATTGAATAAAGAAATAAAGTTTTCTGATGATGTGACCGAACGATTTATATCTAATCCGGATGTGAATCATTATGATAGCTATGCCATGTTAAGTGTCGGTGGAAAACAACAGCCATGCACAATGGTTATTTGTTCTGATCGTGATTATGCCGGAGGATCTTTTTTTGATTATGTGCACATCGGATTGGTTCCGCTTGACGATAAATTTTCTCCGGTAATGAAGGATGGAAAGATGTTGATGTATAAATTGGATGATGCATCCGATTTTTATGATAAGGTAGGAAGAAATACAGGGTATGTTATAAATCCGGAAGAATGTTTGGCAGATAACTTCTCGATAGCCTTGTGTGGAGATGTTAAAGAATTGCCAAATCCAGAAATTATCAATGAAATTGTTTCAACAATTCGAAATTTTAATGTTGATTGATACAAAAAGATGTGAGTCTTTTTTTGTTTCTATGTTGAATAAATAAAGAACGTATGAAAATAACAAAAAATAGGTATTTGATGAGTTTTGTGGCCATAGTTTTGATTTTGGCTATGATACGTTTGATTTTTCCTGATGTCGCAAAAGATAAAAATGTAAATAGGCATGTTGTCGTGAATGGTGCTTTAAATGATTCTGGCATTAACACTTTGGGTAAAAAAGATAGTGTAGGTGATGGGGAGCACGTGGTTCCTTCTATATTTAAGTTGACGTCTTTCTATAATACAGAAGGAACACAGTTACGTAATCGTATAAATAGTGTGCCTGGTTTTAGTCGTACATTCCCTGACAATAATGACGTGCAGCTAGTTTCTGCTAATAAGTATGGAGTAAAACCTGTTGAAAATAGAGAAGATGCAGAAAATAGAAAAAAAGAACTTGTTTTTGTTGGTGCAAATCCTTATTATTTTATAGATCCTTTGCGCAGTAGTATTCCGTATTTGGTTCCACGTGCAGCTGTCCTACTCAATGATATTGGTAGGGCGTATTATGATAGCCTAAGAATAAAAAATATACCATTGCATCAAATAATTGTAACGAGTGTTCTCCGGTCAAAAGAAGATGTGATGAAACTTCGGAATTACAATGGAAATGCAACGGAAAATTCATGTCATTTGTATGGTACAACTTTTGATGTATGTTATAATCGCTATAAAACTATTAATAAACTAGATGGAAGCAAAGGCCGAATGGTAAGAAATGATACGCTTAAGTGGGTGTTAAGTGAGGTCTTGCGTGACATGCGTGAGAATAATCGGTGTTATGTTAAGTATGAGGTTAAACAGGGGTGCTTCCATATTACAGTTAGATAATGCTTAAAATTTGACTCCATAAAGGAGCGTTTATAATATATAATAAGGTGTAAAAAAGTTTTTTTGAATTAAATGAAAAAAAACTCCAGAAAAATTTGCAGGGATAAAAATAAATGCATACCTTTGCATCGCATTTGAGCGAGAATGCTTCGGTACAATAAACCGGAAAGGAAGTTTGGGTGAGTGGCTGAAACCAGCAGTTTGCTAAACTGCCGTGCGAGTTTATCGTACCGGGGGTTCGAATCCCCCAGCTTCCGCTGTGATTTAAGGTGGATTCATCTAATGGTTAGGATACAAGATTCTCAATCTTGGCATAGGGGTTCGATTCCCCTATCCACTACGAAAGTTTAAATGCATTTGAAAGGAAGAAACATTATGATTGTTTTCTTCCTTTTATTTTTTTGTAACAATCCCTTTGGAAATTTATAAAATTGTCTTTAATAGTTAGTTTAAGTTGGTCGTAGAAGTATTGTTGGATATCTGTGGGGCTGTGCAATCCTAAAGAGAAAGACTTTTGTACGTTGTTTCATGAAGATTTGCTTCGAAAAAACTTGATAGTGTTTCACTGAGTGTGTCTGAGGCAAGTTTGGGGGCTGTAGAAATTTAATGGGGATATCCTTAGGGCTTTGCGATTCTAAAGAGGAAAAACTTTTTATCTGTCACTCCATGAAGATTAGTTCTGAAAAGTTTGATTTTAGCATTGAATAATTCAGCAGCTGCATTCTTGGAGCGATTGTTATAAAATTTCAATATTTCATCATTATGCTCATAAGAGAAAGGTTGCCTATTCCTGATATGTTTAGGTTTGAAAATATTGATTAAAACAATGTGTGTGTTTATTGTCTGCAGGAGTGCTCGCTATTGGTCGGTTAAATGCAAATGTAAGTTTGTTGTTTGGAGAAAAATGAAAGGACGCATAAAAAAGATGCGCCCTTTCATTTTTTTCTTCTATCTGATTTCAGGTGAAATTGCTTTGTTATATGTGATAGTCTTTGTTCGTTCTTTATTGCCTGTCGTGTTGGGTGATAAATTCTTCTGCGCGCTTTAAATCTTCGGGAGTATCAATTCCTATGGTTTCAACGCGGGTAATGCCTACTTTTATGCGGTATCCATTTTGAAGCCATCTGAGTTGTTCCAAGCTTTCAGCAAGCTCTAGGCTTGATTGTGGTAATTTTGTTATTTCTGACAAGACATTAGCCCTGTATGCATAAAGTCCAATATGCTTTAAATATGTGAATTTGTTTATCCAATTTGATTTTTCTTCTCCGCGTATATAGGGTATTATATTCCTGCTAAAATACATGGCAAAGCCATTGTTGTCGCAAATGAGTTTCGGGGAATTAGGATTCTCTAAATCATTTATAGAGTCTTTTTCAGTAAATGGCCTGCCTAAAGTCGCAATCATAGTTTCTGAGTCATCGAAACATCTGCATATTGTTTCTATTTGGGTCTTGTGAATAAATGGCTCATCACCTTGGATGTTGATTATGACGTCAAATTTTTTTTCTATAATATTTACTGCTTCTTCTATTCTGTCAGTCCCACTTTTGTGATTAGGGGATGTCATAATAGCATTTCCTCCAAAGCTTTCCACTGCGTCCTTAATCCTTTCATCGTCAGTGGCGACGAATACGTTGTCAAGCACTTTTGAAACTTTTTCGTAAACATGTTGAATTACGGGTTTTCCGCCTAAAATGGCTAACGGTTTTCCGGGAAAGCGTGTTGACGAATATCTTGCTGGTATGATTCCTACAAAGTTCATAGTATTTCTGTTTTAATATTTTTGCAAAGATACTAATATTTATCAATAAATATATTCGTAAAACCGATTTTAAAAAAATAATTTTGCAGTATGGTTATTTTTTATTACTTTTGGTGATAAATTTAAAAAGAAAAATCGTGAAGAACTATATATTGCTTTTGTTTTGTGCTGCTTTGCCTCTAATATGTAGTGCGCAAAAGATAACATTAGGCTCATGTGAGACTAAAGATGGTGGAACATACCAGGGTGAAATGGCTTCAGGGAAACCTCACGGGAAAGGTAAAACTGTTTATAAAAACGGGGATACTTATGAAGGTGAATATGTGAAAGGAAAGCGTCAAGGATATGGAGTTTATACTTTTTCTGATGGGGAGAAGTATGAAGGAGAATGGTTCCAAGATCAGCAACACGGTAGAGGAACATATCATTTTATGAATAATAACAAATATGTTGGACTATGGTTTCGTGATTATCAACAGGGCCATGGCGTAATGTGGTATTACAACGGCGACAAATATGACGGCGATTGGTATCAAGATAAACGTACCGGAAAAGGAACATACACTTATAGCGGTGGAGCCTATTATACAGGTGAATGGAAAGATGACAAGAAAACGGGTAAAGGATTCTTTGATTGGGGCGATGGGACAACATATGATGGTATGTGGCTAGATAATTTGCGCTCAGGAAAAGGAACAAATCATTATGCTGATGGAGATGTATATATTGGTGATTGGCTAGATGATGTTCAAAATGGGAAAGGTATATATAAGTTCCAAAATGGCGATATGTACGAGGGTGATTATGTTAGAGGAAAACGTACGGGTGAAGGTATTTTTACTTTTGCTAATGGCGATAAATATACTGGACATTTTACAGAAGGAGATAAGGACGGCCATGGAGTCTTACGTTGGAAAAACGGTGATGTATATAATGGATATTGGAAGGCTGACAAACAAAACGGTCTAGGTAAGTTAACGAAAAAAAATGGAGATGTCTTTGAAGGTAATTTTAAAGACGGCGTTTTTGACGGTGAAATAATAATACATTTCTCAGACGGAAGTAAATTCAAGGGTATTTATCGTCGCGGTAAAAGAAATGGTCGAGCTTTAGAGGTCGATAAGGACGGACGGCGTTTTGAAGGTTCTTATAAAGATGATAAGCGTGATGGTAAATATGTTGAGAAAGACAAAAATGGTAACATCGTTTCTCAAGGTATGTATATTTTAGGAAATAAGGTTCAATAATTAATTAAAATAATATTTATGGTTATAGATACATTGGAAAATTTAGAGAAATATGTTTCTTTAAATCCATTATTTAATGATGTAGTTGATTTTTTGAAATCAAATGATTTAAATAAATTAAGTGAAGGAAAACATCTGATTAAAGGCACAGATTTATTCGTAAATATACAAGTGGCAAAAGGTAAATCATGTGAAAGTGCTTTACTGGAGACTCATAAGAAAATGATTGATATCCAGATACCTTTAAGTACGTCAGAGACGTATGGATATACCCCATTAAAGGATTTGCCTGAAGCAGAATATAATGAAGAAAAAGATATAACAAAATATGAGGGAGCTGCAGCTACGTACGTTACATGTAAGCCCGGTGAGTTTGCTATATTTTTCCCTCAAGATGGTCATGCTCCTTGTATTTCTGAACAGGCAGAAATAAAGAAGGCCATATTTAAAGTCTTAGCATAATTTTGCTGAGAGTATCAAACAATAATGTTATTATAAAAAGTTTTTAAGGAGGTATCATGGTTACCAGAAAAGCCAAATCATTAAATAATAAGGCTAAAACGGATAGTAAAGCGGCAAATGAGCCGAAACATATTGGCTTAGTTGTTAATGATGGTTATCTCGCGCCTTATGAAGATGCCATAAGAGGGCGGCATGATCATGCCTTGTGGAAATTAGGCCAGCTGACTCGTAATGGTAAAATATCATTAGAGGATTTTGCCAGTGGGTACGATTATTATGGCTTGCATAAATTATCAAGAGGCTGGGTCTTTAGAGAGTGGGCGCCTAATGCGACAGAAATTTATCTTGTCGGCGATTTCAATAATTGGCAAGAGACAGAAAAGTATAAAGCCAAGCGTATAGAAGGAACCGGAAACTGGGAATTGAAAATCTCAGAGAAAGGTATGAAGCATGGCGATTTATACAAAATGCATGTTTATTGGAATGGCGGGTCTGGAGAACGTATCCCGGCATGGTCTCAGCGAGTTGTGCAGGATGAAGAAACAAAAATATTCTCAGCCCAAGTCTGGAATCCTGAAAAGCCTTATGTGTGGAGGAAAAAGAAGTTTAAACCAAATAAGAGTCCGCTTCTGATATATGAGTGCCATATAGGAATGTCGCAAGATGCGGAAAAGGTTGGTACTTATACTGAGTTTAAGGAGAATGTGTTGCCGAGAATAATTGAGGATGGTTATAATTGTATACAAATTATGGCAATACAAGAGCATCCTTATTATGGTTCTTTCGGTTATCATGTAAGTAGCTTCTTTGCTGCTTCAAGCAGATTTGGTACTCCTGAAGAACTAAAGTCTCTTATTGATGAAGCTCATCGCAACGGCATTGCAGTGATTATGGATATTGTTCATAGTCATGCTGTTAAGAATGAAGTTGAGGGATTGGGTAATTTAGCAGGTGATCCTAACCAATATTTTTATCCAGGTGACAGGCATGAGCATCCCGCATGGGATAGCTTGTGTTTTGACTATGGTAAGGATGAGGTTATGCATTTCTTGTTGAGCAATTGTAAATATTGGCTTAAGGAATTCCATTTTGACGGTTTCCGTTTTGACGGCGTTACTTCTATGCTTTACTATAGTCATGGTTTAGGAGAGGCTTTCTGTAATTATGGTGATTATTTCAATGGGCATGAAGATGATAATGCAATATGTTATCTTACTATTGCTAATAAACTAATTCATGAAATTAATCCTAATGCAATAACAATTGCAGAGGAAGTAAGCGGTATGCCGGGGCTTGCAGCTAAGTTTGAGGATGGCGGATACGGCTTTGACTATAGGATGGCAATGAATATTCCTGACTATTGGATAAAGACGATAAAGGAGCAAAGTGACGAAAACTGGAAGCCTAGCAGTATTTTCTGGGAAGTAAAGAACAGGCGTCCGGATGAAAAGACTATAAGTTATTGTGAAAGTCACGATCAGGCTTTGGTTGGTGATAAAACAATTGTTTTCCGTCTTATTGATGCGGATATGTATTGGCATTTCAAAAAAGGCGACGAAAATGAGGTCGTTCATCGTGGAATAGCTTTGCATAAAATGATACGTTTAGTAACTGCTGCTGCAATTAATGGCGGATACCTTAACTTTATGGGAAATGAGTTTGGGCATCCTGAATGGATTGACTTTCCTAGAGAGGGTAATGGTTGGAGCTACAAATACGCAAGAAGACAATGGAATTTGGTAGACAATAAAGATTTGTGCTATCATTATCTGGGTGATTTTGACCGTGAAATGCTTAGCGTTATCAAGAGTGTGCGTAATTTCCAACGGACGAACGTACAGGAGATTTGGCATAATGATGGTGACCAGATATTGGCTTTTATGCGTGGCGATTTGATATTTGTGTTTAATTTTAATCCTACACGATCCTTTACCGATTACGGATTCTTGGTTCCTACAGGATCTTATGATGTTGTATTGAATACTGACGCTAAAAAGTTTGGTGGAAATGGACTTGCTGATGACAGTATGACACATATGACAAACTTTGATCCTCTTTATGTAAAAGATCATAAGGAATGGTTAAAACTTTATATCCCTGCTCGGTCAGCCGTGGTCTTAAAGAAAAATTAATATGACACAAGAAGTCAAGACAAACAATAGCACATTAGTTAATTCTGTATGTGCTATTGTTTTCATATTATTTACTTTTGTATATTTATATTTCTTCCAGTCTGATATTATTGCTATGGAGCAACATGTCTTGTCTGGAGGCATTACTCATTACAACAAAACCATAGGTGCGGTATTGCTGACAGTGGTACTGTTTCTTATCAAACTTGGCGTGAGTAAGTTAACGAGGTTTGATGGATGGATTAATATTCTGAATTATTTGCCATCATTAATGTTTCTCGCTGTTCTGACATCCGGGAATCAGGATTTCGATGTTAGTTTATTTCCAACCAATGTTATAGTAATCGTATGCATTGTTATAATATTGTATGCAATTTTTGCTGTTTTGTCTAGACAGAAGTCAATATTCTATATTGATACGTCTTATACAGGAAGTTTGACCGGAGGTTTGTGGAAGAGTCTTTTGGCTTTGTCTGCTATGTTGTTGATGGTATGTGCTTTGGGAAATACAAATGAGATTTTTCATTATCGTTTAAGGATAGAGCATTTATTAGAGTCAAATGATTATGATGATGCTTTGAGCGTAGGCGAGAAGTCTGATGATACGGATCCAGATTTAACTATGTTGAGAATTTACGCTTTGTCGCGTACAAAGCAATTGGGTGAACGTTTGTTTGAGTATCCTATACCTAAAGGCGGTTCTGATATATTATTGCCTGATGGGGTGAATGTCAAATGTATGATGTTTCCTGAAACAGAGATATTCAAGCAGCTTGGTATACGAAAGATGGGAAAGATGAAGCCCCTTGAGTATCTGTTGTATCTGGAAAATCATGGTCTGGCAATGAAGTCTGTAACAGACTATATATTATGTGGTTATTTGTTAGATAAAAATTTAGATGGATTTGTGAATATAATTAAAAACAAATATAATCTAAGCTCACCTGCTTTGCCAAAGCATTATAGAGAAGCGCTCACATTGTATACACATTTAAGGTCGAATCCTGTTTTGGTCTTTCATAGCGAGATAATGGATGCTGACTATGCGGATTTTCAAAAACTTGAAGAAAAGTACAATAACAAGTCAGAGCGTTTTTCTTATGTTAAAGACACTTATGGAGAAACATATTGGTTTTATTACTTTTACCAATAAATTTCACTTGGAGAAGATGACCATCGTAAATGAAAACAGAAGGATACAGCATAAAATGTATCCTTCTGTTTTTTGTTTATATAATTATTTAGTTTTAATTTTTCGTTATAATAACTTTTATGCTGTCTGCTTGAAGTCTTGCCTTTAGCCAATCTGTGATTTTGCTCCTTTCGAGTTCTTTCATATTGGCTTTTGCTTTAACGCCAATAACGGCCAATGTGTAATGTTTAACCTTTAATGAATCTGTGTTTACATAACTGGCATTAGACAGGCTTATGTCGTCAACGTTGTCGAATAATGACTTAATTTCCTTTGCTACTGCAGGTGCCATAATGTCATATTTTGTATATTGGTCAAGGCTTTTCTGAAGTTCAGATATTTTTGCTGTTTCTTCACGAACCATATCTGAGTAGTTATCGTTAGATGTTCGCATATTTGTCAGTCTGTTGTTGAGCATCATTAATGATGTTGACTCAGAGCCTTGTATTACCTCAAGTTTATACTGCCGGATATTATAATTCTGCATTTCTTTCTCAGCTTTTGCAATAGCACTGTCTGACAGTTCCTTTCCTACGGCGACAACACGTAATGTGAGACTGTCGTTGTTGGCTTCATATGAAATAATTCTTGTGCCAGTACTGTCTAATTGTTCTTTTACAAATTTGCTGAGATTGCTTTTAAATACACTTGTTTTTACAATACTGTATGTCATGAAGCCTGCCGGTATCATTGTGGCAACTACAATGATAATAATGTATTTCTTTACTGTAGTTTGTCTTTCATGGTCGACAAATTGTTTTTCCTTGAATTTAAGCATTCTTACGCCAATATATGTGGCGAGGGCAATGAATACCGTATTAATAAAAAACAGATAGAAAGCGCCAAGAAAATAGAAAATGTTACCTGTGGCTATTCCAAAGCCGGCTGTGCAGAGCGGCGGCATCAAAGCTGTAGCAATTGCGACTCCTGGCAGCACATTTCCTTTCCCCTTTGTGGCCAGGGCTACAATGCCGGCTGCACCACCGCATAATGCTATAAGTACGTCGTATAGTGTGGGGGATGTGCGGGCTAAGAGCTCCGACTGGGCTTCGTCAAGTGGTGTCAGTAAGAAATAAAGTGTTGCAGTACATACACTTATTATTGTTGCCACGAGATAGTTCTTAAGTGACCGCTTTAGTAATTCAAAATCGTTTATACCAACTGCTAATCCCATTCCGATTATAGGTCCCATAAGTGGTGATATCAGCATGGCGCCGATTATTACTGCGGTAGAATTCACGTTGAGGCCCAATGATGCTATGAATATTGCAAAAACCAGAACCCACAGATTGGCCCCGTGGAATGATACTCCATTACTTATGGCCTTGATTGTATTTTCTTCATCCTCTTTGTCGGGCATGGCATTAAAATACTTTTTTAAAAAAGCCATGATGCTTACAGACATCTTTTTTACGAATGATGTTTGTGAATCAGTCAGTTTTTCTTTTGTCATATTTTACGAGATTTAAGTTTTAACTATTATAGTGTTTTGGTTGTATACGTAAACAAAGTTAAGTATTTTTATCCAATTATAGATGCTTTTTGTGAATAAATGTATAATTGTGTCTAATATTTTTTATTATGTAATATCGTTTACGGTTTGCATGCCAAAGGCTGAAATGGAGAGATTGTTGTATTTTGGCATTATATTATAAATAATTTGCTGTCAGTGTGCAGTAAAATAATATTACAATATTAAATTGAAAAATAGATATTTTCTTGATGTCACACAGCATGAATCATGCTGAATGTTATAGCTTTTGCGGTGAAAGTAGTTGTTCTGTTTTATAAAACCAATGCTTTTAATCAATAAAAGCATTGGTTTTGGAGACAAATTCTTATGGTTTTGTCTCCAAAAACATGCGTATTTTAGCTGGATTTTATATGTAAGACATTATCTTGAATTGCATTATTGATATAATAATTCAGCTTAAAGTGTTTATTATGAGTAGGTTACGTATTTAGCGCGTTTTGGGGATTATTTTCTCATAATTCTTGATCTTTTATGGAAATACTTTACGTATAAAGCCTTAAATTTCTGAATTTTGTAAAGAAAGATGAAAGTGTGCAATTAATTTGTTCGCATTTTAGCGATAAGGTTATTGCTGATTATATTTGTTATTTTTACCCCAAAGTTGTCCTTGATATATATTGTTCTTCTTTAGATAGTTGACAAACTTATTTGTAAATTCGTAATTTTTTAATCCCCAGTCTGGCGCTATCAGCAAATCTTTAGGAGATTGTGATGTGAATCTGTCTATTATTATATTACTTCGAAGATGTTGTATATATTTTGCAAGCAATTCTATGTATTCGTCTACGTTATAGGTGTGGATTCCTCCTTGGTAGTATTCGTTTTCAAGTTTTGTTCCCCGTATTATCTGCAACTGATGTATTTTTATTATGTTTAAGCTTGTTTGGGATATAAGTGATGCTTGTTTTATATTTTCATTTGTATCCTCTCCAGGAAGTCCTAATATTATATGCCCTCCGGTTATTATGCCTCTTGAAGTCGTTTCCTCTATTGCATTTCTTGAACATTCAAAAGTGTGTCCTCTGTTTATGCGTTTAAGTGTATCGTTGTTAGCTGATTCAATGCCGTATTCAACAATAACAAACGTTTGCCGTGAAAGGCTTTGAAGGTAATCAAGTATTTCGCTGTTAATACAGTCTGGTCGAGTGCCAATAACAATGCCTACGACATCCTCTGTATTTAGCGCTTCTTCATACAACCTTTTAAGCTGCTCTATATTCCCATACGTGTTTGTGTATGCCTGAAAGTATGCCAAATAGCGCATTTCGGGATATTTGTTGCGAAAAAACATCTTTCCTTTTTCAAGCTGCTCCTTAATAGTTTTGTTCTTGTCGCAATAAGCAGGATTGAATGTGCTGTTGTTGCAAAAGGCACATCCGCCGTAACTGATTCTGCCGTCCCGGTTGGGGCATGAGAAGCCTGCATCAACAGAAATCTTTTGTATTTTGAACGGGAAAATAGATCTTATCCAGCTGCCAAAATCATTATAAGGTAATGTCGTTTTTTTATTTAAATCTTGCATTGTATAATTACGCTTAAATTTTTGCCATACGGCATTAATATCTTTTAAATCAATTGAGATGCAAATGTAGTGAAAATTATGTATCTTTGTGCTCAAAATAATTTATAAAATACAATGAAAAGACTTTTTATTATGTGTGCGGCTTTATTGTTTGCTGCTAGTAATATGATTTCTGGAAATCTGCTTTCTTTAAAAGATGTTGCAGGCAAAACTTTTGCTGCTGAATATCTTAGTGCTGTCAGCCCCATGTCCGACGGAGACTGCTATGCTATGATAAGCAAGGACGGGAAGAGAATAATAAAATATTCTTATAAGACTGGAAAGCAAGTAAGTGTGTTGTTTGACGTAAACAATACTGTCGGTGAAAAAATTGACAAGCTTGAAAATTATATAATGAGCCCTGACGGGAAGAAGATGTTGGTTCAGACTAACTCTAAGAAGATTTATCGCAGGTCTTATACAGCTGATTATTATATTTATAATATTGCAGACCGTAAGTTGGAAAAACTTTCGGATAACGGCCAGCAGCAGTCGCCTGTATGGTCGCCGGATGGAATGAAAGTGGCTTTTGTACGTGACAATAATATTTATCTTGTTAAGCTGCTTTATGGCAATTCGGAGAGTCAGGTTACTAAAGACGGCAAGCGTAATGAGGTTATTAATGGAGTGCCAGATTGGGTTTATGAAGAAGAGTTCGGATTTAATTCTGCACTTACATTTAATGCCGACGGAAGTATGCTTTGCTGGATTCGTTTTGATGAAAAGGATGTGCCTACATATTCTTTACAAATGTTTAAAGGGCTTGAGCCGGAAATGACAGAGTATTCAGAGTATCCAGGGCTATATTCGTATAAATATCCAAAAGCAGGTCAGGAAAATTCAACTGTTTCTGTTCTGAGCTATGATATTCAGTCACGTCAGACACGCACCATGCAGCTGCAGATGGACAAAGACGGATATATACCCCGTATAAAGGCAACTTCAGATCCGCAAAAGATAATTGTTTACACAATGAACAGACATCAGGATCAGCTCTGTCTGTATGGGGCTAATCCGAGAAGTACAGTATGCAAGTTGCTGATAAAGGAATCTGTGCCAAAGTATGTGAAAGAAGAAGCAATGGCTAATATATTGATTTCTTCTAATCATATATTAATGCCAAGTGACCGAAATGGTTATATGCAATTATATCTTTACAATATGAACGGGCAGTTGCTGCGTAAGGTGACTGACGGCCAGTATGATGTAACAGATGTTTATGGATACGACGAGCAGACTGGTGCTACATACTATCAGGCTGCAGGCAAAAATCCTATGAATCGTGAGGTTTATGTTACTTATAAAAATGGCAAGACTGAATGTCTGACTTCACGCGATGGTTGGAATATAGCTGTGTTTAGTGCTGATTATAAATATTTTGTAAATCAGTGGAGCGACAGAAATACACCATATGAATATGGTATCTTTAATAATTCAGGCAAAGAAACCGTGTCATTGATTACTAATAGCGAGTTGAAGAAAACTCTTGCTGAATATGATTTGCCTTCAAAAGAATTTTTTAGCTTCAAGACATCTGAAGGTGTTCAGCTGAATGGTGTTATGATTAAACCTGCTAATTTTGATGCAAGTAAGAAATATCCTGTAATTATGTGGCAATATAGTGGTCCTGGCAGTCAGCAGGTTGTCAACTCATGGAATATAGGTTCAATGGGGCAGGGCGCTTTGCTTGACCAATATTTGGTGCAGCAAGGATTTATTCTTGTCTGTGTTGACGGCAGAGGTACAGGAGCGCGTGGTGCTGATTTCGAAAAATGTACTTATTTGAAAATCGGTGATCTTGAATCTAAAGACCAGGTTGAAACTGCCATATATTTAGGCTCATTGCCTTATGTTGATAAAAATAATATCGGTATATGGGGATGGAGCTTTGGTGGATTCAATACATTAATGAGCATGAGTGAAGGACGTAAAGTCTTCAAGGCAGGAGTTGCTGTTGCACCTCCTACAGACTGGAGATTTTATGATACGGTTTATACTGAGAGATATATGCGTACTCCAAAAGAGAATCCTTCTGGATATGATGTAAATCCGATTAAGCGTGCTGCAAACCTGCATGGCGAACTGCTTATTTGTCAAGGTTTGGCTGATGACAATGTTCATCCACAGAATGTGTTTGAATATACAGAGGCACTCGTGCAGGCAGACAAAGACTTTAAGATGAATGTATATACAAACCGTAATCATAGTATATACGGAGGTAATACGCGTAATCATATCTACAGGCAGATAGCTCAGTTCTTCATCAAAAATCTCAAATGAGAATAAATGTATGAATATAATAAACTAAAATAAAACTATATCGTATGAACTTTTTGAAAAACTTTAGGGTATTATCTTTATTTATGTTTGCAATGCCGTTGTCAGCGATGGCAGATAATGTTACTGTGACAGTTACAAATCCATATGACGTTCAGCGTCAAGAGCTTATAGAGGTTGAGCTCAAAGATGTTTATTCGAAATTAGGAATAAAGAATGGAGAAAGTTTTATTGTAAAGAATGCATTGGGACAGCAGGTGGCTTACCAGATCTCATATGACGGAAAGTTGTTGATTGATGCCAGTGTGCGACCTGCGGGGGCAGCAGATTTTACTATTACTCCAGGAACTCCTAAAGAAATGAAGACCATTGTTTGTGGTAAGCAATATCCCGAGCGTGTAGATGACATTGCATGGGAAAATGACCGTACTGCTTATCGTGCTTATGGTCCTGCCTTACAGCGTACAGGCGAAAAGGCTTTTGGAATAGATGTCTGGGTTAAAAATACGCCGGATTTGGAGGTTGATAAGAGGTATGTAACAGAACTTTCAAACCATGCTAAGATTGAAGAGTTAAAGAAAGCAGGAAAGACAGAAGAAGCTCATGAAATGGAAGAGGCAACAACATATCACTTTGACCATGGATACGGACTTGACTGCTATAAGGTTGGTCCGACGTTGGGTTGTGGCGCTCCTGCGCTTTTGTCTGGAGAGGAGATGGTTTTACCTTATTGTTATAAGACATATAAAATATTGGATAATGGACCTTTGCGCTTTACAGTCCAGCTTGATTACAACCCATTTTCTATAGGAAGTGACAAGAATGTTGTTGAACATCGTATTATAAGCCTTGATAAAGGTAGCAACTATAATAAAATGACCGTATGGTACGAAGGACTTACTAAGCCTTGTGATATGGTGGCTGGAGTTGTACTTCATAGTGAAGACACAAAGAGTGTAGCTTGTGGAGATAATTATGTGCTTTATGCAGATCCTACAGATAATCCGGCAAAGCAAAATTTCCAGATTTATGTTGGAGTGTTGTTCCCTAATGGTGTTAAGGCAACAAAAAAAATGATGTATGATAATCCTGTTAATGGAAATGCCGGACATGGAGTAGGGCTTATTACATATCAGCCGAATGAGAAATATACATATTATTTTGGCTCAGCATGGAGTAAGAATGATGTTCGCACATTTAATGAATGGAACTTACGTTCTAAAGAGTACTTGAAAGCACTTCATTCACCATTAAAGGTGACTGTTAAATAAAATTATCATTTTAATAACCAATCTTGTTAAATTAAATCTGATATTATGAAAAAACTCTTATTAGGAGATGAGGCTATTGCGCAAGGCGCGATAGACGCAGGTCTTAGTGGGGTGTATGCCTATCCTGGTACACCTTCTACAGAAATAACAGAGTATATTCAGAATTCTAAAACGGCAAAGGAGCGCAACATCCATCGCAGATGGTCGTCAAACGAGAAGACTGCTATGGAGGAGGCACTCGGTATGTCGTTTATGGGAAAGCGTGCTCTTGTTTGTATGAAGCATGTGGGTCTTAATGTTTGTGCCGACCCATTTGTCAATTCTGCTATGACTGGAGTTAATGGAGGAGTAGTCGTATTGGTTGCAGATGATCCTTCAATGCACTCTTCTCAAAATGAACAAGATAGCAGGTTCTATGCTAAGTTTGCCATGATTCCATGTTTTGAACCGAGCAGCCAGCAAGAGGCATATGACATGGTAAGGTATGCCTTTGATTATAGTGAGAAAATACATCTTCCTATTCTTATGCGAGTTACAACCAGAATGGCTCATAGTCGTGCGGTTGTTGAGATCTGTGATAATTCAAGAGAGCAGAATAATATCAATTATGATTCCAAGGCTGCTGATTGGATCTTATTGCCAGCTATGGCACGCAGGAAGAATGATATAGTTACTTCGATGCAGCCAGAACTGGAAAATGACGCTAAGAATAGTAAGTATAATCAATATATTGATGGCAGTGATAAGTCTTTAGGAATAATTGCAAGCGGAATTGCTATAAATTATTTGAATGAATGTTATCCTCAGGGATGTCCTAATCCTGTAATAAAAATAAGTCAATATCCATTGCCAAAGGATTTGATAAGACAGATGACTTCTGCGTGCGATTCTGTATTGGTTATTGAAGAGGGACAGCCTTTCATTGAAGACATGCTTCGCGGCATAATGCCTGGCGATGCAACAATAAAGGGTCGTCTTACCGGTGAACTTCCGCGTACAGGAGAATTAAATCCTGATCTTGTAAAGAAGGCTTTAGGTCTTCCTGTTGATGAATGTTATGCTCCAAGTGAAAATGTAACACCTCGTCCACCTGCATTGTGTCAGGGATGTGGACATAGAGATGTCTATTCCGCTCTTAATGAAGTTTTGAAAGATTATGAAAATGCAAGAGTCTTTGGTGATATCGGATGTTATACGTTAGGAGCTCTACCGCCATTTAGAGCTTTGCATTCAACAGTAGACATGGGTGCAAGTATAACCATGGCTAAAGGTGCAGCAGATGCCGGCTTATGGCCTGCAGTTGCGGTTATAGGCGATTCAACATTTACGCACTCTGGCATGACAGGCTTGCTTGATGCGATTAACGAAAATGCAGATATTACGGTCATTATTAGTGACAATCTTACAACAGCGATGACTGGTGGACAAGATTCTGCCGGAACGAATAAGCTGGAAGCTATATGTAAAGGCTTAGGACTGAATAATGAACATTTAAGAACAGTTGTTCCTCTTCCAAAGAATATGCCTGAAATAACAAACATGCTGAGAGAGGAAATTAATTATCATGGCTTGAGTGTAATTATACCATGTCGTGAATGTATGCAGACATTGCAGAGACATTTAAGAGAAAAAAAGTTAAACGCAAATCAATCAAAATGAAAACAGATATAATACTTTGCGGTGTAGGAGGACAGGGTATTCTTTCAATCGCAACAATTATTGGTGAAGCTGCAATAAAGGACGGACTTTATATTAAGCAGGCAGAGGTTCACGGAATGTCACAACGTGGTGGCGACGTGCAGAGCAACTTGCGTATATCTTCTGAACCAATTAATAGTGATTTGATTGCAGAAGGTCAGGCTGACGTTATTATATCAATGGAACCAATGGAGGCATTACGATATCTTCCATATCTTAATAAGAAAACGGGATGGATTATAACGTCAAGTGTTCCTTTTGTCAATATTCCGAATTATCCTGATATGGATAAAATAAAGGAGGAATATTCAAAACTGAATAATGTCGTTTTCATTGATATCGAGCAGTTGGCAAAGGATAATAATGTGCCGCGTTCTGCTAATATGATATTATTAGGAGCTGCTCAAAAGTCATTGGGTATAGGATACGAAGAGATAAAGGCTGCTTTGGGCAGAGTGTTTGCACGTAAAGGCGAAGAGGTCGTTAATGCGAATATTAAAGCTCTTAATATCGGAATAAGTGAAAGTAAATAGAATTTCAAATTATCTGAAATATGAAAAATACACCAATAGACAAGGTTCTTGTTGATAATACAATAAGAAGTTTGGGCATACAGGACTTCGAAAAGGCTACGATACGTGAGGTAAAGTCTGTTGCTGCTTCTGTAGAAAAGGAGTCTGGTGTGGAATTCATTAAGCTGGAAATGGGTATACCGGGCTTGCCTGCATCTGAAGTAGGTGTTAAGGCACAAATCGAAGCTTTAAAAAATGGTATTGCACACACATATCCCGATATTCAGGGATACCCTGAATTGAAAAAACAGGCATCACGTTTTGTCAAAGCTTTTATTGGCATAGATATTATGCCGGAATGCTGTGTTCCTGTATGTGGTAGTATGCAAGGTACGTTTGCAGCTTTCCTGACATGTTCACAATGTGACCCTAAGAAAGACACCGTATTATTTATTGACCCTGGATTTCCTGTTCAGAAGATGCAATTGCAGGTCATGGGTGTCAAATATGAAACTTTTGATGTCTATGATTTTAGAGGTGACAAACTTGCTCAAAAATTAGAGGGATATTTATCTAAGGGTAATATTTGTGCAATAGTATATAGCAACCCGAATAATCCATCTTGGATTTGTTTTAATGATGACGAATTACGTATTATTGGTCAGCTTGCAACTAAATATGATACAATAATAATGGAAGACCTGGCTTACTTTGCCATGGATTTCCGTAAGCAGTTAAGTGTACCGTTTGAGCCTCCTTATCAGGCAACGGTTGCAAGATATACCGATAACTATATGCTTTTTATAAGTGGAAGTAAAGCGTTTAGTTATGCAGGTGAACGAATTGGAGTGACATGTATCAGTAACAAGTTGTTCCATCGTCATTATGATAATCTTGGAGCAAGATATGAAGGACTCTCCTTTGGTTATGTCTTTTCTACAAGAATGCTTTATGCATTATCTTCAGGAACAAGTCATAGCGCACAATATGCGATGGCAGGGATGTTTAAAGCAGCATGTGATGGCGAATATGATTTCAGAAAGGATATAAGTATTTATGGTGAAAGAGCTCATAAACTGAAAAAAATATTTACAGATCACGGCTTTTACATTGTATATGATAAAGATCTAAGTGAACCTATAGCTGATGGCTTTTATTTCACTGTTGGTTACCCAGGTATGACTGGTGGGCAATTGGCACATGAACTTATGTATTATGGCGTTAGTGCTATATGTTTAGTAACAACAGGTAGTTGTCAAAATGGTTTGCGTGTTTGCACTTCATTTATTGAAGACAGACAGTTGGAAGATTTAGAGCGTAGAATGGCTATCTTTGAAGAGAATAATGCCGTATAATTTCGCGTAAATTTTGATGCATCAGCCTTTCAAGTTTTGTATATTAATACATATTTGAAAGGCTGATATTATTCAATATTGCGACAAGAATATATGTGTAAAAGCGTGAATTAAGTGAATGTTACTTACCGATGCAGAAATGTTTGAAGATGTTGCTTAATATTTCATCTGTGGTTATTTCGCCACCTACAATTTCTGTTAGGTGAAAAAGACATTGGCGAAGGTCCTCACTTATCAAATCACCAGAAAGTTGGGTATTAAGGCCCTCTTGGACACGGTGGATAGATGAAAGGGCATGACTGAGTGCCTCATAGTGGCGTAGGTTGCTTACAACAACACTATTTTGAGACATGTCAGGTGTAATCGTAAAGTCAATTAGTTGTTGTTGTAAATCATAAAGCCCATCTTTGTTTTTAGCAGATAGAGGTATAGTAACATATTTTGATGGAATGCCATCTGATATTGACATATATGAGCAGTCCGCAGTATCTTTATTGGTTATATTGTTTTCCAATGATTTCTTTATATTTTCATTAAGTAAATCAAACTTATTGAGTATAATTACAAGGTGCTTGTCTTTACATCTTGGTATAATTTGCTCAGACAGTTGCTTATATTGCTTTTCTGCACAAGTAGCATCTATGACCCATAGAACTATATTTGCTTGTTCTAATTTTTGGAAACTACGTTTGATGCCAAGGGATTCAATAGCATCCGTTGTCTCACGTATGCCGGCTGTATCAATAAAGCGGAATGTTATTCCTTCAAGGTTTATAGTATCTTCAATAACATCGCGTGTAGTGCCGTGGATATCACTTACTATGGCACGTTCTTCATTTAGTAAGGCATTCAATAATGTTGATTTTCCTGCATTTGTTTCTCCAACGATAGCTACAGGAACTCCATTTTTTATGGCATTGCCCATATTGAAAGAATTTGTTAGTTGACTTATTACCTTTTCTATTTGATTAGCTATATCTTTAAGTTCTGAACGGTCTGCAAATTCTAATTCTTCATGATCGCTGAAGTCAAGTTCAAGTTCCATTAGAGATGTAAGTTGAAGTAATTTATCACGTAAGAGTGATAATTCTTTACTGATGCCTCCACGCATTTGATTTATTGCCATGCGGTGTGTAGCTGCTGATGTTGCAGAAATTAAATCTGCAACAGCTTCTGCCTGACTTAGGTCCATCTTCCCGTTAAGAAAGGCTCTTTGTGTATATTCACCAGGGCCGGCTGAGCGGCATCCATTTTTGATTAATAATTGCATAATATTTTGCAATATATATGATGACCCATGACATGATATTTCTACTGAATTTTCTCCTGTATATGAATGCGGTGCTCTGAAAATACTTACAAGAACTTCGTCAATGATTTCTTTTTCGTTATTTTTTATTAGGCCATAGGTTATTGTATTCGCAGCCTTTTTACTTAATGGCATACACTTTTTTCCCACTGGATAAAAAATCTTATCAGTGATGCTTATAGCATCTTGTCCTGATATTCGTATTATGCCTATAGCTCCACCATTCGCTGTTGCAATTGCGCATATTGTATCTTGTATATCCATTTTATATAGCCTCAATGTTGTAGGATAATTTAATGTTTGATTTATAAATAAAAAGCAGAAAATATAAAGACTTTAAAACTTAGTGTTATATGAATATGTATCATATAAATATGGCTGCCTCATTACTTATCTTTGAGACAGCCATTATATTATTGATAATATATTACTGGTATCATATCATCTATCTGATTCTATCTGCAGCTCTGACTAATGCTTCATCTGCGAGTATAGCTCTTCTTGCCATTAAATATAAAATAACAGCTATAAGTGGAAGTATTGATGTAAAGGAAATTTTGTAATGTCCTATAGATTCCGTTAAATTTATTGCAAACACAGCGTAAACTGCATACCATCCTAAGATTAATAATATGTTAAATATACAGAACCGACTTTGTACAATTCTGTTGTGATACATAAAAATTGCAATCAGCGAAATCGGACATGTAATCAGTAAAGTTGCAAAAAGGACCCATACAGAATAATTATGACTTCCATTCGGCATCGTAATCCACAAATTAAACATTGTAGATGTGGAATTTATATTTCCATCTGCAACAAAATGTCCTAACGGCAAGCATAGACAGATTATATTTAAAATTAATGCTGCCAAAAGGAATAAAGTTTGTTTCCTTTGTATCATTGCATATCTTTTAAATTGTCTTTTTGACCGTCACGCCAATATATATTGCCATCAATGAATTCTTGAGTAGCTAACAATGTCGGTTTAGGGAGTTTTTCATAATATCTTGATATTTCTATTTGCTCTCTATTTTCAAAAACCTCTTCTAAACTATCATTGTATGAAGCAAATTCTGCTAGCTTCTTACTTAAATCTTGTTTTATTTCTACAGAAATTTGGTTTGCACGTTTTGAGATTATAGCAACACTTTCATAAATGTTGCCTGTCTCATCACATAAATCCATAATGTTTCTGGTTACGGTGTTTGATGGTGCTTTTGATTTTTTGTAGTCCATATTCTTTATGTTATATTTATTTCTCTTTGGTATATTTCTTACAAGATGATATGTATTTTTCTGCTAATGCCTTATTCTTTGAGTCTGGATATTCATTAATGAATCCATAACATTCGTCTTCTGCATCTCGATAGCGGTCTATTTTCTTTGATTCAACGCTTTGTTCTGCCAATTCGAATTTACTTTTCATTATTAAAACAGCAAAGTCTTCGCGCAAAGAACTGTATGGATAATCATTGATTGCGTTTTGTGCCGTTATAATACATGCTTCATAATTACTTCCTCCACTTGTACAATTACCAAAATATGTACCTAAATTATAATATAATTGTGCAGAATATAATTCTTTTTTTACAAGTTTATCCTGTAATTCGAAAAGGCGTTTCTGTGCTTTACCTTTTAAAGAGGCTTCTGGATATATATCCAAGTATTCTTGAAAAGCAGCAATTGAATTTACAGTCTGTGTTTGATCTAATCTTGGTTCCGGTGTACTCATAAACAGGCTTTCGCCAATGTAGAATGAGGCCATTTCTGAATAAATACCTTTGGGATATGTCTTATAGTATTTTTTAAAAGTCATTGCAGCACTTTCATAGTCCTTGTCACAAAATTGTGCCATTGCAAGCATATATAGACTTTCTTCAGCATTGTCTGTTCCTTTTTGAATTGTTACAAGTTCTTCAAGCAAAGTAATTGCCTGTGTATATTTGCCATACGCAAAACACTCTTTTGCATATTCATACTTATAATTATAGTCTTGTGACTTATAAACTTGATTGAATTCGTGTGCACATCCAGAAAACAACACGACAGCAAATATGGAGATGATAATATTATTCTTCATAATTCAATATTTGGCTTGCAAAAGTACATATTATTCTATTAAGTAACAAAGTTTTGAACTTATTTTTAAGAAAAAATATCTTTATTAGGTGATTTCTTTGTAATATTTGTATTTTTGCATCTTGAATTGTTATGTATTTATAATATTCTTATTGTGTTTATTGTTATATGAAAGGTTTTAAGCTTACCTCAAATTATAAGCCGACAGGGGATCAACCTGAAGCTATTAAGCAATTAACAGAGGGGATACTTAATGGTGAAAAGTCACAAGTGTTACTTGGAGTAACTGGATCGGGTAAAACTTTCACGGTTGCAAATGTTATCGCCAATGTAAATAAACCAACGTTAATTTTAAGCCATAATAAGACACTTGCAGCTCAGCTTTACAGTGAAATGAAATCTTTTTTCCCTGATAATGCGGTGGAGTATTATGTATCATACTATGATTATTATCAGCCTGAAGCATATTTACCACAGACGGATACATATATTGAAAAAGATCTTGCTATTAATGAGGAAATAGACCGTTTACGTTTATCTGCTGTTTCTGCATTGCTGTCAGGAAGGAAAGACGTTATTGTCGTATCGTCAGTCTCCTGTATTTATGGTATGGGCGGACCTGTTGAAATGGCAAAAAGTATAATATCTTTAAAGCGAGGCCAGATTTTAGATCGCAATGACTTCTTGCGTAGCCTCGTAGGAGCTTTGTATGTTCGAAATGACATAGAACTCAAGAGAGGCAATTTTAGGGTTAAAGGAGATACTGTTGATGTATTTATGGCTTATAGTGATTATGTTCTTAGAATTTCATTTTGGGATGATGAGGTTGATAGTATTGAGGAAATAGATTCAATTGATTTTCATCGAATTGCTTCTTTTGATAATTATCAAATTTATCCTGCCAATATTTTTGTAACATCAAAAGAGCAAACTGAACTTGCTATACGTAAAATACAAGATGATTTGTTAAAGCAAATATATTACTTTAATGAATTGGGGGATAATATTAAAGCTCAGCGTATTAAGGAACGTGTGGAGTATGATATGGAAATGATAAAAGAATTGGGCCATTGTTCGGGGATAGAAAATTATTCACGATATTTTGATGGACGTGAAGCAGGACAAAAACCATATTGTCTTTTGGATTTTTTCCCGTCAGATTATCTGATGGTGATAGATGAGAGTCATGTGAGTGTTCCTCAAATTAGTGCTATGTATGGTGGCGATAGGGCGAGAAAGACTAATCTGGTTGAATATGGATTCCGTCTGCCGGCAGCATTTGATAATCGTCCATTAAAGTTTGAAGAGTTTCACTCTATGATACATCAGGTAATTTATGTTTCTGCAACTCCTGCAGATTATGAATTGGAGGAAGCCGGAGGGGTTGTTGTTGAGCAGGTTATACGTCCAACAGGATTGTTGGATCCGGAAATAGAAGTAAGACCAAGTGAAAATCAGATTGATGATCTCATGGAAGAGATTGTTATACGTAATGGGAAAAATGAACGTACGTTGGTTACTACATTGACAAAGCGTATGGCTGAAGAGTTGACTGAATATTTGCTTAATCACGATGTTAAAGCTAATTATATACACAGTGATGTCGCTACTTTGGATAGAGTGAAAATTATGAATGATTTACGTGAAGGCGTTTTTGACGTTCTTGTTGGAGTGAACTTATTGCGTGAAGGGCTTGATTTGCCTGAAGTCTCGCTTGTCGCGATACTGGATGCGGATAAAGAAGGTTTTTTGCGTTCACACAGATCGTTGACTCAAACTGCAGGCCGAGCGGCGAGGAATGTAAATGGTAAAGTAATTATGTATGCTGACCATATTACAGCAAGTATGCAGATGACGATAGATGAAACTGCAAGGCGTCGCGAAAAGCAGTTGAAATATAACGAAGAGCATAATATTACTCCTAAACAAATTGTTAAGGTAATAAATCATGATACATTGGGATCTGCTAGTATTATTGATATGCCAGTTGCAAACAAAAAGTATGAGGCTTATATTGAAGAAGACCATGTCGCATTTGCTGCGGATCCTATTGTAACCAAGATGAATAAAGATCAGTTGTTAAAAACAATTGCAAATACACAAAGGATGATGAAAAAAGCGGCAAAAGATCTTGACTTTATACAGGCTGCACAATTTCGAGATGAATTAATTCGTCTGCAAAATATACTTGATGGTAAATATTGATAATTATAAAAACATTATGTAGTAATTTATATCGGTGCTTATTTGTTGCTATTCTAATTCTAGTTGTTAAATTATGCTTATTGTTGCGCCTATAACTTTTAATTTATTAATTTTGCAAAAATGTATATTCGTATGAAACTGATTTTTATCCTTTCTATGTATTTGATTCCAATGATTGGCTTGGCACAGAGTGTTTGGGAAGCACCTAATGCCGAAGATCATAAAGTCACCACAAGTACATTTATTGATAATAAAGAGAATTCGGAAGCTAAATATTTAAAAGGAGCAGTTCCTGAGGTTGATGGAAAAGTTGAATGGCGCTTAGATATTGATGTCCCAAAGAAAAATGCTCAGGATATATACGATATAATATTTGATTGTTTTACGAGTTTAACTAAAACAGAAAATCAACTTGAAGGTAGTCGTATTTCACTTATCAATAAAAAGGACCATATTGTAGTTGCTAGTATGAAAGAGTGGCTCGTTTTTACAGATAAATTATTGTCTTTAGACAGAACGAAATTTAATTATACTTTAATCGCATATTGTAAAGATAACCATCTTACGGTTACAATGGGACATATATTATATGTTTATGATGAAGAACGCGTTAGAGGTGGATATGTGTATAAAGCAGAAGAATGGATTAATGATGAAAATGCATTAAATCGTAAGCAGACACGTTTGTTGCCTGGTTCTGCAAAATTTAGAAGAAGGACTATTGATCGTAAAGATTATATTTTTAATATGATTAAAGAAAATGTTTTGAAATAAGCTTATTTTTGATATTTTATTTAAAAGCAATGATTGTAAATACAAATGATAATAACAAGAAAATTAATTCTTGTGGGAAATATGGAAGTCGAGGTGAACGCTTTATGTTTCTTCGTAATATATTAAATATTATTTTCATGTTGGGAGCATTGATTGGTATGGTAATTTATTTTAAAGTAGATCATCAAATTGGCACAATCGTAATATTGTCTTCCATGTTATTTAAAATTGTTGAATGTGTTTTTCGCTTCATAAAATGAGTAAAAGGCTATTAATAGGGATAACGTATATATTATTTTGTTTATCGGTCTATTCACAAGACTATAATCAGTTAACAGATACGGGCGAGTTTACACAAGCGGGATCAAATAAAAGTTCAAAAAGTGATACACTTTCATCTGGGAATAAAGAAATTCCAAAAGGATTGAAAGTTTGGACTATTGATGAACGTTTTGGGGAACGTACGGCTGCTGTACCAGATACAATGCAGCATATGTATATGAACTCAATTTTTACAACAGGCCTTCGTGGAGAATACAATACTACAGGAAACTTAGGAGCGCCACGTATTAGTCGTATTTTTATAGATAGAGATGAAACGTCCCAGTTTGTATTCACACAACCATATGATTATTTCTTGACGCCTGTCAACAAATTCCTTTTTACGAACACTCTTTCGCCGATTACCAATATTTCTTATGATGAATGTGGTGATAGAACAAATGGTGAAGATCATTTTAAGGCAATTTTTGGTGTTAATGCAGGTAAAAAGTTAGGCGTAGGTTTTAAGTTTGATTATATCTATGGCCGTGGATATTATCAAAATCAGAGCACGTCGCATTTTAATTATACTATGTATGGCTCATATCTAGGTGACAGATATAATGCTCATATTTTATTATCAACTAATCACCAAAAAGTGACGGAAAATGGTGGTATAACTGATGATAGGTACATAACACATCCTGAAGCATTTGATGATAATTTTAGAGAGAGTGAGATACCTACCGTTTTAGAACAAAATTGGAATCGTAATGATAATCAACACATATTTTTCACACACCGCTATAATTTGGGATTTAATAGAAAAGTAAAAATGACAGAAGAAGAGATTGCTGCACGAAAGTTCGCAATAGCTTCTCAAAAGGAGAATGAAACAAATAAGGCAAAAGAAGAGGCACGGAAGAAAGCTATTAAGGAAGGACGTGAATTTGATGAAAATGCATATGATGAGAAAAAGACATTTTCAGGGCGTCCTGACAATGCTATAATAGCAGGTGATGAACCTGCCGATACGACTAATACAGCAAGCGATAGAATAGTTCTTGATAAGACAGCCGCAGATAGTTTGCTTAACGTTCATATAGACAATAAAAATGTTGCTAATGTGGATACTGCATGGATGAAGGATGAATACGTGCCAGTTACAAGCTTTATACATACTTTAAAGTTTGATAATTATCGTCGTATATATCAAGCATATAGAACTCCTGAAAATTATTATGCAAATACATTCCCTGTTAATGAGAAGTTTGAAGGGGATTCAATTTATGACAAGACTAACCATTATTCATTAAAAAATATATTTGCTATAGCATTGCTGGAAGGTTTTAATAAATGGGCAAAAGCAGGACTAAGGGCTTTTGTTACATCAGATTTACGGCATTTTAGTTTGCCTGATTCTTTAGGCGGAACAAGTAGCTATAACGAACATAATTTGAGTGTTGGTGGTCAATTAATAAAAAAACAAGGAACAACGTTGCATTATGATGTTACAGCTGAAGCATGGCTTGCAGGAGAAGACGCCGGACAATTGAAAGTTGATGCAAACGCAGATCTTAATTTTCGTCTGTTTAATGATACTGTAACTCTAGCTGCACGGATGTTTTTTTATCGCCTTACCCCAACATTTTATTATAGACATTATCATTCAAAACATTTTTGGTGGGATAATGATGGTCTTAGTAAAGAAATACGTACCCGTATAGAAGGTGTCTTTTCTTTAAGGCGTACTCATACTACATTGCGTGTAGCTGTTGATGATTTAAAAGATTATACATATTTGAGTCAGAGTTATACAATTACTGATAATTTTAATCGGGCAGGGAATGTGGTTTCTGTAAAGCAATGCTCTGGGAATATAAATCTATTCACTTTGCAATTGTCACAGGATTTTAAATTTGGCCCTCTTAATTGGGAAAATCAAATAACATATCAGAAATCAAGTAATGAAGAAGTCTTGCCTGTTCCTCTGTTAAATATATACACTAATTTATATTTTAAGTTTAAGGTTGCTCGTGTGTTAAGTGTTGATCTCGGGGCTGATTTGCGTTATTTTACAAAGTATAAAGCGTTGGATTATAGTCCGGCATTAGGTCAATATACCGTACAGGACAATGGTGAGAATAATGTTGAAATAGGAAATTATCCTTATGTAAATGTATACGCCAATTTACATCTAAAGCATACGCGATTTTTCATTATGATGAGTCATGTTAATGCAAGTGCAGGTGAATATTTCCTCGTTCCTCATTATCCTTTGAATGGAAGAGTGCTACGTTTTGGTGTGTCATGGAACTTTTTCAACTGATAGTAATCTTGCAACATTGACTGATGAAATAAATTTTATTGTTGATTAGTCTTTTATTAAAGTTTATATTAATTTTGTTAGAAAATATCAAATTATGCCTCAAATATCAGTACGTGGATTAGAAATGCCGGAGTCGCCAATAAGAAAATTAGCTCCGTTAGCGACAGCTGCCAAAAATCGCGGAATAAAAGTATATCATCTTAATATAGGACAGCCTGATTTGCCTACACCCAAAGTTGCTATTGACGCTATACGTAATATTGATAGAGAAATTCTTGAATATTCACCATCACAAGGATATCTTGGATACAGAAAGAAGCTTGTGAATTATTATAAAAAGTACAACATTAATGTAAGTCCTGATGATATTATAATAACTTGTGGGGGAAGTGAAGCGGTTCTTTTTGCTTTCATGTCGTGTCTAAATCCAGGAGATGAGATAATAGTTCCTGAACCTGCATATGCTAATTATATGGCTTTTGCTATTTCTGCTGGAGCAAAAATAAGGACTATTGCAACAACTATAGATGAAGGATTTTCTTTACCCAAAGTTGAGAAATTTGAAGAGTTGATAAATGATCGTACACGTGCAATACTTATTTGTAACCCCAATAATCCTACAGGATATTTGTATACAAGACGTGAAATGAACCAGATTAGAGATTTGGTTAAGAAATATGACTTGTATCTTTTTTCTGATGAAGTTTATCGTGAATATATATATACAGGTTCGCCTTATATCAGTGCATGTCATCTTGAAGGTATTGAGCAAAATGTAGTTCTTATTGACTCTGTTAGTAAAAGATATAGCGAGTGTGGAATACGTATTGGAGCCTTGATAACAAAAAACTTGGATGTACGTCAAGCCGTGATGAAATTTTGTCAAGCCCGTTTGTCACCGCCATTAATCGGACAAATAGCAGCAGAAGCATCTCTTGATGTGCCAGAAGAATATTCACGTAGCGTATATGACGAATATGTGGAACGTCGTAAATGTCTTATTGATGGCCTTAATCGTATACCAGGTGTTTATTCACCTATACCTATGGGGGCTTTCTATACTGTTGCAAAACTACCTGTAGATGATAGTGAAAAGTTTTGCCGTTGGTGTTTGGAAACATTTAATTATGAAGGTGAAACTGTCATGATGGCTCCAGCGTCAGGATTTTATACAACACCTGGAGCCGGATATAATCAAGTACGTATAGCATATGTGTTAAAAAAAGAAGATTTAATACGTGCGCTTTTTATATTACGAAAAGCGCTTGAAACTTATCCGGGGAGGGTTGATGAAGAATGAATTTACCATTATATATAGCAAAGCGTATTTATTCAGACAATAACGCTCAGCAAAAAGTTAGTAAGCCGGCAATCCATATCGCAACAGCAGGTGTTGCCGTAGGGTTAGCCGTAATGATAATTTCTGTATGTATTGTTTTAGGTTTTAAGCATACTATACGTGATAAAGTTATAGGCTTTGGTTCCCATATTACTGTTGCGAACTTTATGACGCTACATGGCTATGAACAGAAGCCTATTGCTATGCCTGATAGTATGATGAATGTATTGAAATCCATTAATGGAGTTAAGCACGTACAACGTTATGCAATTAAACAAGGCATATTGAAGACAGACAGCGATTTTCTGGGAATAGCTTTTAAGGGCATTGCTTCAGAATACGATACTGCTTTTATCCACAATAATATGATAAGTGGTACTATTCCTGCATTTAGTGACAATAAAAGCCATAATAAGATTGTTATATCTAAGATTATGGCGGATATGCTCAAGATAAATACTGGTGATAAGGTGTTTGCATATTTTATTGATAATGATGATGTCAGAATGAGACGATTTACTGTATCAGGAGTTTATCAAACAAACCTTACACAATATGATAAAACAATCTGTTTTACCGATCTTTATACTGCATCCCGTCTTAATGGATGGGACACAGGACAAGTTACAGGTGCAGAACTTATTGTGAATGATTTCAATAAGATTAATAATGTCGAAAATATTCTTATTTCTAAAGTAAATAGAACTACTGATACTTATGGAGAAGCCTATTCTTCAGAAACAATTCAAGAGGCGAATCCACAAATTTTTTCATGGCTTGATCTTTTAGATTTAAATGTTTGGATAATACTGGCACTTATGCTATGTGTTGCTGGATTTACAATGATTTCAGGATTACTCATAATAATTCTTGAACGTACAAGTATGATAGGTATTTTAAAAGCTCTTGGTGCAAAGAATACGATAATCCGTAAAACTTTTTTATGGTTTGCTATTTTTATTATAGGGAAAGGTATGATTATTGGAAATATTATTGGTTTTGGACTAGTTTTATTACAAAAACTGACAGGTATTGTTTCTCTAGATCCTTCAACTTATTATGTTAAGACCGTACCAGTTGAAATTAATTTACCTTTAATTATATTACTTAATGTTGCCACTTTACTTATAAGTGTTTTTGTGCTTATAGCACCAAGCTTTCTTGTTTCACGTGTACATCCAGCAAAGTCAATGAGATATGAATAAAATCTAAATATAAATGATTAAGATAAGGCTTCATTATTATGTTTGTAAGTGATTTAATTAATAAAAGAAATTTCCCTAAATTCTAATTAGTCGCCCCTTAAAAAGGTTATTATCTACTGGTATTCAGTAATTTAATCAATAAAAGTCTTTGATGAATCTGCAAGTTTTCTTATCTTTAGGGTAATAAACTTGCAGATTTTATGATTAAAAAAAGTGTAGTGTTTCACTGAGTGTGTCTGAGGCAAGTTTGCCTTAGAAGTGATGATGCAAAGTTAATAGACAATTTTGTATTTCATATCAAAAAAGTGAATTTTATGTTGTATCTGGACGAGGAACGGGTTCTGCAGAGGAGCACCCCGTCAGCAACATGGCTAGGCCTATACTGATAGCAAGAACTATCCTGGAGTCGTCATGGTGGCGACTCCTTTTTTGCTTTCAGGCAGGCTTTTCTGCTAAAAGAACTATTCCATTAGTCCGGAAACAGAGTCTTGTCGCAGGTTATGTTGGGTAGCAGCCGGTCAAAAGCCTTGTGTTCCATGGCGACACTGCCCATGAGCGTCAGTACAGATTCTTCGTTAGGCATGGCTGTACGCATTCTGGTCACTCTCCTGAAGTCCCGGTTGAGGTGCTCAATCCAATTAGTGGTATATATCATGGACTGAATCTCCGGAGCATAGTTCAAGTAAGTCATGTATGCCTTGTAGTCGGCGTTGTTACGCATGAGTTTGAATGCCCGGTAGTCTTTACCCCACCTCTCACACATATCCTGCCATTTCTTCCATGCCATCTCAATGGTGTAATCGCGCTGTCCGGTACGGAAGATATCACGCAGGTCAGAAGCCAAAGCACCCTTGTCTCCATGACTGACCTTGGCAAACATATTGCGTTTGAGATGGGTTACGCATCTCTGAAGCGGAGTACCGGGGAATTTCTCTCCCACAACGACATCAAGACCCTTAATACCGTCTGCAACCATGAGCCCAATCTTTTGGACGCCCCTTTCTTTTAAAGTGTCAAAGATATCACTCCATCCTGTTGCGCTCTCTGTAGGAATATTGAATATAGCCAGCACATCACGGCGGCCTTCCTCTGTAACGGCCAATGCGACATAGAACGCTTCACTGGATACCGAACGTTTACGGTGAATCTTAATATGCACACAGTCTACGAACATGACCGGGTAGTAACTCTCAAGACTGCGCTCCAGCCAGGCGCTTACCTGGGTACGAACGCTGTCTACCATCCGGCTGATGCTGGACTTGGAATAGTGCTGGCCGTAAATCTGCTCAAAGACATCTCCGACCTGTTCCTGCGTCAGCCCTTTGGTATATAAGACTCCAGCCAACCGGTCACATTCCTCTTCCTGATTGCGAAGAATGGCAAGTATCCGGGGATGAAAGTTGCCATAACGGTCGCGGGGAATACGGAATTCCAATTTTCTTCCTTGGCCATAGGCATGTCCAAAACGATAGCCATTGCCCATATTTTGAGGATTTTCATGCAGAAACTCACTCCGTTCTGCTACCATCATGCTTTCAGGCATGATTTCCATCAGGTCGTGTAGACCATTTTCTTTCTCTGCATGCTTGCGCATGAGCTCAGAAATTTGTAGTTTCGTGAAGTGCATAGTTTGTATATTTAGTGGTTTGGTCACTCCTAAATTACAAACTTCAGGGCTGACACGCAAGGGGCGGCCCTTTTTTACTGACTATCAGACACACTTTTTGAGATGGTATCACGTTCTTCTGGTTGCAGCGGCTTATAACTTCAAAAGAACCATGAAAGCTCTTTGTTGCATGCATCAAAAAATATGCGAGATACTGTGTTTGAACAATATCTCGCAAAAAGGGCTTTTTTAGGGACGACAAGGGCATTTTCTAATAAATGGTTTTGTCATATACAACTTCAGGGTCTGGTGAACCTGATATCATATCTTGATATGCTTTTGATAAATCAGACTTTACAATATCAATGTCATTATTAACTGGTCGGCCATTATCTAAAATAGAATGTGAGAAGAGCCATTCATATGTTTTATTCATATATAATATTCGTGCTAATGCCCCGTGTGAAGCACCTTTTAGCCAGTCAAATTTAAGTCTTTTGTCATTATTTGTTTGTTTTAATTCGTCGACAACGACTTTTGATTCTTTTATTGATACTGCTCTGTCAGCAGTACCATGTATTATCCATAATGGTACCTTTCCTAAACCAGTTTTGTCTTTGAGCGTACATCCACCGCAAAGCGCCATAGCTGCAGCAACTTTATTTGGATAAGTTCCGGTAAAATCAAGCGTTCCGTATCCACCAAGACTCATTCCAATTACATATACGCGTGTAGAGTCCATTGAATAATTATTTTTTGTCCATTCTAAAACTTGATTTATTTTGTACGGATTCCATGAACCGCCAGGGTTTTGTGGAACAATAACTAATGCATCAATTTGTCTGCCTTTAACTATTGCATCTAATGGTCCATATCGCCTTACTTTATTAAGGTCATTTCCACATAAACTTTGGCCGTGTAAGAAAATTATTACTGGTGTATTCTCAAGCGTATAATAATAGTCGAGTGGGGTATATACCCAGAAATTATATCCTCCGGGTATTGAATCTTTTACAGGTCGAATAAAGTCGTATTGTGCTAATAAATATTGACTATAGCACAGCATCATACAGACTAATAATAATTGTTTCATTTTTGAATGTAATGCATATATCATATGCGATTAAGAACAATTTTTATTAAATCATCAATTTGATTTTTATAACCAGTATTTGCTTCTTTTGCAACACGATTAGCAATAACCATGCAGCATGTTGTTGCTTTATGTCCCATAAGGCGAGCGAGTCCTGCAAGAGCGGAACTTTCCATTTCAAAGTTTGTTATTTTTAAGCCATTATATTCAAACTTTTCTATCTTTTCATTTTGTTTTGGATCAGTCAATGGAATGCGTAATTGACGACCTTGTGGCCCAAAGAAACCACCGCAGGCAATAGTTACACCTCTAACCATATCCTTATCAGCTATGCGTTCAACAAGCTCAGAATCAGCATCTATTATATACGGAGCAGGTGCACACATATTTCCAGTCCAACCAAGATGATTTAAAAGTGCTCTTTCCATTGCAAGATCACACACGGCATTACGCCCTTCATAGAAGTTTAAGAGTCCATCAAATCCAATTGATTTTTCTGAACAAATAAAAGTTCCAACAGGCGTGTATGGTTGTAAACCTCCGCATGTACCTATTCTAACAATATCTAACTGTCGTATTTTTTCTTTTTCTGTACGTGTATTGAAATCAATATTTGCAAGTGCATCGATTTCGTTCATTACAATGTCAATGTTGTCACAGCCAATACCTGTTGATGTGACCATTATTCGTTTGCCATTATATGTTCCGGTTATTGTATGAAATTCCCTACTTTCAATATTACATTCTTTTGTGTCAAAATGTGAAGCTACTAATTCAACTCTTCCTGGATCTCCAACAAGAATAACCTTATCTGCAAGGTCCTCGGGTCTTACATGAAGATGAAATACACTACCATCTGGATTAATTATTAATTCAGACTCTTCAAAATATCGTTTTCCCATATATTTTTCCTCCTATATTTTATTGTTCATTAATTGCAATGTTTTCAGTATTTCTTATTTCTTTTTCTAATGTTTGGATATATTTGTGAAGTTTCTCAAGCTGGTATTCTATATCTCTAATTTCTTTACCTAATGCTTTATTCTTATTTGTCGTATATCTTTTTCTATATGTTTCAAGTTGTAATTCTGTATCTTTTATTTTTTGTTTCATTTCGCATAATTGCAAAAAACGTTTTTGATTTGCTACTGATTTAAAGTCTGTAGGACTAGTATATACTGTATTATCATTTACGATAAATGAGATATTCTTGTTTTCACTTTCCGTTTTCCGCTTAATAAGTTTGGACAGCCTATTTCTAGCATCTTTAAGTTTTTTTGCATCTGTCCATGTCGCTTGTATACTTTTGATATCTGCAAGATCTTTCAATTTGTTATCATCCATATTGACGTCATCGTATATAGTACGTGATGTTGACGGAACAAATGTATATATACAAACCTTACCTTCAGGTTGTCTTCTGTCTGTAACAAGCCATCCAATAGAATCAAATTCGTTTATTATGCAATAATAATCATTTCCTGTTGAGTTGTATGGAAGACCTATATTCTCTGGTTTGTAGAAACGGGCAGAATCTGCATCATACATAGTTACATATATGTCATAGCCACCTAAATTATCTTTGCTTTTACCTGCGAAATATAAAGTTATTCCGTCTGACATCATATATGGGTTATTTATATCAGTAAATTCATCATCAAAATCTGTTATACGTCTTATATCGTTCCACTTTCCGTTAAGTTTATCAGCTGTATAAAGTCGTAAATGGCCTGTTTCATCTTTTTTTGAGAAATATACTTTATTTCCAAATTCATTCATATATGTGTACGATTGCGCTTGGTCGGATACTTTCCAAAAGTTGTTATAAGAATTCACGCTCCCAGATTCTTTGGTCAATGGTATTTTGTTCAAAAAATTATTTTTATCAGCAATAATACTATCAATTATCATTATCTGTTCTGTTGAAGGTAGCATCGTTTCGTATAACATCTGTGCCTGATCTTCTGATGTTATTTTTGTTGTGGCTGCCTTTTTTGTGGTTCTTGATTTTTGCGCGAAGACATTAAATGATACATTTGTTGCCAAAATAATCAGTATAAAATATATGAAACGTTTATTTGACATTACTTTAACTAGTTTTTTAAGGTTATTATTTATTTTGATAAACATATTGTTTGGAATCCTTTTTGTATGAGTACAATGCTTTTACGAGATATATAGTACACCTCGATATGCAAAGATAGCGTAATTTGTTTGAAAGTGGAAAGGATAAATGTCTTTTTTGAATGGCGAAATTTTCGTTTAACTAAAATTAGGCTATTCTTCAATGAGTTTTCCATTCTTTTCTAATGCGTTCCAAATGGAATATCTTGCCTCATTATTCATTTTTTCAACTTCATTAAACAACAAACAGATATCATTTCTATGTGAATCAGTTTCATATGGACATAATTTAATCTGTTTTTTATAGTTGTTGTTTATTGCATATTGCTTGATGTCTTTTTCTTCTTCTAGACATAAAGGACGAATTATTGTGATTGGCATTTTTCTCATTTTTAGGCGTACTGGCATGGTTGAAAAACTGCCTTGAAAATATAAATTCATCATAGTTGTATGAATTATGTCATCCATGTGATGTCCTAAAGCTATTTTATTGCATCCAAGTTCTTGAGCTATTGTGAACAACTGCTTGCGGCGATTCCATGAACATAGAAAACATGGTGATTTCCTTTTATCTGTCATGGCATTAAATTCTGTAGTCACAACATTAAACTTTATACCTCTACTTTCCGTGAAGTTTTTAAGATAGGATATATCTGATTCGTATTTTATGTTTGACATTCTTATATGAAGTGCTTCGGCTGCAAATGAAGGCTTATTAATTCTTAGTCTTTTACTGATTAAGTCTACTAGGCAAAGGGAATCTTTACCACCAGATATTCCAATCAAAATCTTATCATTATCACAAATAAGATTATAATCATAAATCGCTTTTTGAAAGCGACTTATGATTTTTCTTTCAAGCTTTTCGTTATCAGATAAAATAGGCATGATATATCGTTCTTATGATTAGAAATATTTGTTATTTCATAAAAACAAGATATACTGCACATATTATTAGTAAAAATGCAAGTACATGATTCCAATGCAGTGTTTGACCCTGAAACAGAATATTTGCTATTACGGCGAATACACCTAAACTTATACATTCTTGAATAACTTTAAGTTGTATAAGATTAAAGGGGCCTCCGTTATCTTGGAATCCGATGCGATTTGCAGGAACTTGGCAGCAATACTCAAAGAATGCAATACCCCATGAAAAAAGAATAACTCCTATCATGGGCCATTTTGCTGATATTCCTGATGCTTGAAGTTTTAAATGCCCATACCAAGCAAGTGTCATAAACACATTGCTTAGTATGAGTAATATGATTGTATATAATCCATTCATTATTTATTTTCTTTCATGAGTTGTTTGTCCATGTTGTGAGCTGCGCGTCGTCCGTCACCCATTGCCAATATTACAGTAGCTCCACCTCTGACAATATCACCTCCTGCATAAATCTCTGGGCGCGAGCTTTGCATCTCATCATTTACAACTATGGTATTTTTGCGTCCGAGAGTTAAATCTTTAATAGATTTCGGTACTAACGGGTTTGGTGATACACCTATGGCTACTATGACTTGGTCAACGTCTATTGTGATTGTTTTACCTTCAACAGGTACAGGACTTCTTCTTCCTGACGCATCTGGCTCTCCTAAAGTCATAACTTGTAACACAGCCTGCTTTACAGCACCATTTTCATCCGATATATATTCTATCGGATTATGTAGGCACATAAAATTAATACCCTCTTCTTTTGCATGTTTGACCTCCTCTAATCTTGCTGGCATTTCTGTTTCAGAACGTCTGTATACTAATGTAACGTCTGCTCCTAAACGTTTAGCTGTTCTACATGAATCCATCGCAGTATTTCCACCACCTACAACTAGTACATGTTTGCCAATATTTAGAGGTGTGTCGGTTGTTGGGTTGGCTGCATCCATTAGGTTTACACGTGTCAGGTATTCATTAGATGACATAATATTTATCAGATTTTCACCAGGTATGTTCATAAAATTAGGCAAACCGGCTCCAGAGCAGACGAAGATGCCTTTAAAACCATTACTCTCAAGCTGTTCTATACTGATAGTTTTTCCTATAATGCAGTCTGTTTGGAAATGAACTCCCATTTTTCGTAGGTTGTCAATTTCTACATCGACGATCTTGTTTGGAAGACGGAATTCTGGTATACCATATTTAAGCACTCCACCTATTTCATGTAAAGCTTCAAATACATATACGTCATATCCCTTTTTTATCATGTCCCCTGCAAAACTTAGTCCAGCAGGACCAGAGCCGACAACAGCAATCTTAATACCGTTGGAAGAACTTATTTCTGGTAATGAGATCTGTCCACTTTCACGTTCATAATCTGCAGCAAAACGTTCAAGGTATCCAATTGCAACAGCAGGTTCATTCATCTTAAGATGTATACATTGGCTTTCACACTGCTTTTCCTGTGGACAAACACGTCCACATACAGCGGGTAGGGCAGAGGTGTTTTTAAGTACTTTAGCTGCGGCTAAGAACTGGCCTCGTTCAATATTCTTGATGAATGACGGAATATTGATATTAACCGGACAGCCTTCTATGCATGTTGGTTTGGCACAGTCTAGGCATCTTTTAGCCTCTGTCATAGCCATCTCCTTTGTCAAACCCTTATTAACTTCTTCATATCTTGTGGTAGAGCGATAAGAAGGATCTAATTCTGGCATTATTACTCGTTTAATGGCAGTCCGCTCTTTAGGTTTCATCGTTGCACGCAGAGCTTTACGCCATTCTGAGTTTCTGTCTGTCAAAACGTCTATAGGTTCGTCTGTAATTTGGTCGTTTGCGCTAATTAGGTGCTCTTCTTTATCCTCATTGCTTTGTTTTGTCGCATTTAGGTGCTCTTCAAAATGTTCTAGTTCTTCTTGTTCTGCACGTTTGAATGTCCCCATGCGTTTAAACATTTCATCCCAGTCAACTAATGCTCCGTCAAATTCAGGACCGTCAATGCAAACAAACTTTGTCTTTCCACCAATAGTAAGTCGACATGCACCACACATTCCAGTACCATCGACCATGATTGTATTTAGAGATACATCTGTTGGGATATTGTATTTCTGTGTTAGCATGCAACTAAACTTCATCATAATAGGAGGTCCGATAGCAAAAACTTTATCAATATGTTCTTGATTTATAAGTTTTTCAATACCGACTGTTACGACTCCTTTTTCCCCATAAGACCCGTCATCTGTCATTATTATAGTTTCATCACTATTCTCTCGGACTTCATTTTCAAGTATAATTAAATCTTTGTTTCGTCCTGCAATTACAGATAAAACTCTATTGCCTGCTGCTTTTAATGCTTTTATAATAGGAAGCATTGGAGCAACTCCAACTCCGCCTCCTGCACATATTACGGTTCCAAATTTTTTTATGTCTGTAGGATTTCCAAGTGGTCCAACAACGTCTGTGATATAATCTCCGACGTTCAGATTACACATCTTAATTGATGACAGACCTACTTTTTGCACAACCATTGTAATGGTTCCTTTTTCTATGTCTGCATCTGCAATTGTGAGGGGCATACGTTCGCCATTTTCGCCAATTCTTACAATCACAAAATTACCGGCTTTCCGGCTTTTTGCAATCAGTGGCGCTTCTACTTCAAAGAGAAATACTTTCTCTGAGAATTGTTCCTTACGGATAATCTTGTTCATTGTTGTTTTATGGTGTAGTATTTAATAATTAAGGTGTTATATAATTTATGGTTTATGGTAGCAAACCATAAACCATAAATTTAGGTTTTGCAATAGACTTGTATTTAAAAGTTATTATTGTCAAGCATATCGAATCCGCAGTATGGTATAAGCGCTTTGGGAACTTTAATACCTTCTGGTGTTTGATTGTTTTCAATTATTGTAGCTACAATGCGAGGTAACGCTAATGCAGAGCCATTTAATGTGTGGCACAGTTCTGTTTTTTTCGTTTCAGAATTGCGATAGCGGCATTTTAGACGATTAGCCTGATAACTTTCGAAGTTGCTGACAGATGAAACTTCGAGCCATTTCTCTTGTGCAGCGCTATAGACTTCAAAGTCATAGCAAATAGCTGATGTAAAACTCATGTCGCCTCCACAAAGACGTAAAATGTGATATGGCAATTCTAGTTTCTGACATAATCCTTCAACATGTGCAAGCATTTCATTAAGTGATTCATAAGAATGTTCTGGCTTATCTATGCGGACAATTTCAACCTTATCAAATTGATGTAATCTGTTAAGTCCTCTCACGTCTTTACCATATGAACCAGCCTCACGTCTGAAACATGCAGAATATGCACATCTTTTGATTGGAAGATCTTTCTCGTCCAATATGACGTCTCTGAATATATTAGTTACAGGAACTTCTGCTGTAGGAATAAGATAAAGATTGTCCATATTGCAATGATACATTTGACCTTCCTTGTCTGGTAACTGGCCTGTTCCGTATCCAGATGCTTCATTTACTACATATGGAGGTTGTATTTCCAAGTATCCGCTTTTACGTGCTTCTTCAAGAAAAAATGCTTCGAGCGCTCTTTGAAAACGTGCCATCTTTCCTATATATATAGGGAATCCGGCTCCTGTAATTTTTACACCTAAATCGAAGTTTATTAAATTGAATTTTTTGCATAGATCCCAATGGCATAAAGCATCTTCTGGAAGGTCGGGTATTTGTCCGCCTTCTTTTACGATAACATTATCTGATGCATCTTTACCTTCCGGAACATCGTCGTTTGGAATGTTGGGGATTGTACAGAGTAGTTCTGTCAGTTTTTCTTGGGTTTTATCTAATTGATGCTCAAGATTTTTGGCACTTTCTTTTAGCTTGGATACATTTTCTTTAATCGCATTGGCTTCGTCTGTTTTCTTTTCTTTCATTAGAGAGCCAATTTGTGCTGACAACAATTTGCATTCCTGCAGATTCTTGTCAAGCTTTTGCTGGGTTTCACGTCTGGTCTTATCCAATGCTAAGACATTGTCAATAGCCTCTTTGGCACCATTAAAGTGTTTTTTCTCAAGCCCTTTAATTACACGTTCAGTTTCTTCACTGATGAGTTTTAGTGTAAGCATACAAATTTATATTTTATAATAACAGATGCAAATTTACAAAAAATATTTTTTGTAGCGACTAAAAAAAGCAAAAATCCCGATTCTCGTGTGAGAAAAGGGATTCTTGTGTTTGTTTGGAATAAATAATTAAAAATTCTTTTGTTTAAGCTTCTGCTTCAGGTATTACAGATACAACACTTTTATCTCTGCGGCCCTTGTGGAAATTAACCACGCCGTCAACCAAAGCATAAAGAGTATCATCTTTACCAATACCTACGTTCTTGCCTGGGTTGTGCTTAGTACCACGCTGACGAACAATAATGTTACCAGCAATTACTTTCTGACCACCCCAAATCTTAACGCCTAATCTTTGAGAAGCTGACTCACGTCCGTTCTTAGAACTACCTACACCTTTTTTATGTGCCATTTCTTGTTCCTCCTAAAATTTAAGCGATTACTTCTTTGATTTGTACTTCAGTGAATTGAGCACGATGTCCGTTCTTCTTACGGTAATCTTTTCTGCGCTTCATCTTGAAAACGATGACTTTGTCACCTTTTACAAGAGGATTTACAACTTCACATACTACCTTTGCACCGTCTACGGTTGGTGCACCTACCTGTACTGAACCTTCTTTGTCGACAAGCAGTACCTTGTCGAATTCAACAGCCTGGCCTTCTTTCACATCTTTCATGTGGTGAACGAACAGTTTCTTGCCCTGTTCTGCCTTGAACTGCTGACCGTTAATTTCTACAATTGCGTACATTTTATTATGTTAAACGGTTTTTTCCGTAAGGCGTATGACATCGTGTCATAGCTTGTTTGAGCCTATACGGACTAAATCGGCTGCAAAATTATAACAAATAATTTAAACTTCCAAATTTTTTGTGTTTGTTGGTCTGCTTGTTGTAATAAAAATATTTAAAAATCCTTTGTTGGTCTATCATTGTGCGATTTTACATCTTGCTTTATTCTATATTTGGGTAGTCTTTTAGTATTATATATGGATATTATTTATCTATTTGTCGTCAATATAAATATAATATGGCATGCCTCGGGTAATGTAGGCATGCCATATTAATATATTACTTTCTGTTTATTAATATGCAAAAAGTGGGTATTTTGACATTGTTTCATTCACTCTTTGACGCACTGAAGAAATTACGTTTTCATCTTCAGGACTGTTCAGAACTTCTTCAATAAGGTCTGCGATAAGAACCATGAGGTCTTCTTTTGCTCCTCTTGTTGTTATAGCAGGAGTGCCAAGACGTATTCCTGATGTTTGGAATGCACTGCGTGTATCATACGGAACCATATTCTTATTTACGGTTATATCAGCAGCAACTAATGCACTTTCTGCAACTTTTCCTGTAAGATCAGGATATTTAGAACGCAGGTCAACGAGCATAGAGTGGTTGTCTGTTCCTCCACTTACGATAGTAAAGCCGCGTTTAATGAGTTCGTCAGCAAGTACAGTCGCATTTTTCTTAACTTGCATAGCCCATTCTTTAAATTCTGGTTGTAGTGCTTCATTAAATGCTACTGCTTTTGCTGCTATTACATGCTCCAGCGGTCCGCCCTGTGTACCTGGGAATACAGCACTGTTAAGAAGCTGACTCATCATCTTGATTTGACCTTTAGGTGTCTTCTTACCCCATGGATTCTCAAAGTCTTTACCCATAAGGATAATACCGCCTCTTGGGCCACGTAGTGTTTTGTGAGTTGTAGATGTTACAATATGTGCATATTTAACAGGATTATCCAAAAGGCCAGCGGCAATAAGACCTGCAGGATGAGCCATGTCAACCATTAAAATTGCTCCTACTTTGTCTGCAATTTCACGCATGCGTTTGTAATCCCATTCGCGGCTATATGCTGAACCACCGCCAATAATTAATTTGGGCTTATGCTCGATTGCCAGTTTTTCCATCTCGTCATAGTCAACGCGACCAGTTTCTTTGTCGAGATTGTATCCTACAGCATTATATAATATACCTGATGTGTTTACACTTGAGCCATGAGACAAGTGACCTCCATGGGCAAGGTTAAGCCCAAGGAACGTATCTCCTGGATTTAATACAGTTAAAAGAACAGCAGCATTTGCCTGTGCTCCAGAGTGAGGCTGAACATTTGCGAATTCTGCACCAAAAAGTTTTTTTACGCGTTCGATAGCCAGTGTTTCAACTTCGTCTACCACACCACAACCGCCATAATAGCGTTTTCCTGGAAGGCCTTCTGCATACTTGTTTGTCAAGTATGAGCCCATAGCCTGCATAACTTCATCACTTACAAAGTTCTCTGAGGCAATGAGTTCCATTCCCTTTAACTGTCTTTGATGTTCTCTTTCGATGAGGTCGAAAATTACTTGATCTCTTTCCATACGATAGATTTTAATATGAATGTTGTGTTTAGGTTATTAATAGTTATGCAAAAATATAAAAAAATATCGATGCATGCAAGATAATTATTCTATAACTTATACGAGTTTAACCTTATTAATATCTTGTTCCTTGTCGCAATAATGACATTTAATAATGCCATTTTCTTTATCTATTACATGGAACACGGTTTTCATCGGTTCATTATTTGTAATGCACTTAGGATTATTGCATTTGATGATTCCTCGAAGTTCGTTGGGTGTAACGACTTTTTTCTTCTCAACAACCTCATAGTTGCGTATGATGTTGAGAACGACATTTGGAGCAACAACAGAAAGTCTTGAGATTTCTTCATCTGTGAAGAATTTGTCCTCAACTTTGATAATTCCTTTATGTCCGATTTTCTTTGACAGATAATTATAGCCTATAGTAACTACAGTTTTCAAATTCTGAAGTCCTAAAATATTGGCCACTTCGTATGTCTTTTCTGAAGGTATATGGTCAATGACGGTACCATTTTCTATTGCTGCTACCAATCTTTCTTTCTTGCTCATTGTTTACTGGCTTAATAAAGTTCTGCTTATTTAATAATAGTAGGGTCGTTAATGATTTCATCCATAGACAAGCCTAGCACGTCGCATATGATAGCCTCACGTGCATAAAGGCCGTTTTGTGCCTGCTGGATATAATATGCATGCGGATTTGTGTCAACCTCATATTCTATTTCGTTAACACGTGGAAGCGGATGCAATATTTTCATGTTATCCCTTGCGTTATTGAGCATGTCGTTTTTTAGAATATAAACATTTTTTACTTTCTCATATTCCATTAAGTCAGAGAATCTTTCTTTCTGTACTCGTGTCATATATAGAATGTCGGCCTCGTTTATTATTTTTTCGTTGAATGCCGTATGTTCCACATATTTTATATTATGTTCTTTACAATAAATTTTATATTCATTAGGCATTGCAAGTTCCTTTGGTGCAATGAAATGGAACGTTGGATTGAAGTGTCTCATTGCCATGATAAGAGAGTGAACAGTTCTTCCGTATTTCAAATCACCAACGAGACATATATTCAGATTTTCAAGTGTGCCTTGCGTCTTGTATATTGAGTATAAATCAAGCATACATTGTGAGGGGTGTTGGTGTGCACCGTCTCCAGCATTAATAATTGGTATTGGGGCAACTTCACTTGCATACTGTGCAGCACCTTCAATATAGTGGCGCATTACAATCGCATCGGCGTAGTTGGATACCATTAATATCGTATCCTTTAATGTTTCTCCTTTAGTCGCGCTTGTTACTTTCGCGTCACTAAATCCTATAACACGTGCTCCAAGTCTATTTGCTGCAGTTTCAAAACTTAGGCGAGTACGTGTAGAAGGTTCAAAGAAAAGCGTAGCTACAACCTTGCCTTTTAGAATTTCTCTGTTAGGATGTTTTTCAAACTCTTGTGCCAACTTTATCATGTAAAGAATTTTCTCCTTTGATAAATCAGCAATAGTTACAAAATTATGTTTTCCCATTAATGTAGTGTTTCTAATTCGACCGCTAAGTTAAGCATTATTTTTAATTTATGATTGATATTTCAAAAGAAAAATAGTATTTTTGCAGCTAATTAGTTTTTTATTATAAATAATGAGAAAAACATTTGTGCGTATCCTTTGGGGAACGCTTTGTGCGGTTATAGTATTTTTGGCTGTTAGTTTTACTTCCATATGGTTTGGATGGATTGGTTATATGCCAGATTTGGAAGATTTGCAAAACCCTATTAGCCGATATGCCTCTCAGGTTTATTCTGTAGACGGCAAGATTCTTGGTACATATAATATGAATCGTGAAAATAGGGTACATGTTGATTATGATGGTATATCGCCTTATCTGGTTCAGGCTTTGGTCGCTACAGAAGACGAACGATTTTACGATCATTCCGGCATAGATTTTATCGCATTAACTCGTGCTGTTGTAAAACGTGGAATTTTAGGACAGAAAAGCGCAGGTGGCGGTTCAACAATAACCCAGCAACTTGCAAAGCAACTCTATTCAGCTACAGCTAAAAGCACACTTGAACGTTTGTTGCAGAAGCCAATAGAATGGGTTATTGCTGTGAAACTTGAGCGTTTTTATACAAAAGAAGAAATAATAACAATGTACCTTAATTATTTCGACTTTCTTCATAATGCCGTAGGCATCAAGACCGCTGCTGATGTTTATTTTGACAAGGATCCTAAAAATCTTACATTGACAGAGTCTGCCACACTTATTGGCTTGTGTAAGAATCCTTCTTATTTTAATCCTGTAAGATATCCTGAAAGATGTACAGATCGCCGTAATGTCGTTCTGGGGCAAATGTTGAAAGCTGGATATCTTACAAATGAAGAATATCAGAAAGCTCATGATGAGCCTTTGGCTCTTAATTTTCATCGTGTTGACCATAAGGATGGTATTGCAACTTATTTTAGGGAGTTTTTAAGACAATACATTATGGCTCAAAAACCAACGTTGGAAGATTATCCATCTTGGAATAGGGTTCAGTTTACAATTGATTCTTTGGCATGGGAGACTGATCCTTTGTATGGCTGGTGTAATAAGAATCATAAGAAGAACGGTGAACCTTATAATGTGTATACAGATGGTTTGAAGATTTTTACAACAATAGATTCTAGAATGCAGAAGTATGCTGAGGAGGCCGTATTGAAGCATGTGGGGAATTATCTTCAGCCGGCTTTTACGAAAGAGAACAGAACAAAGCCAAATGCTCCGTTTACTAATGCTCTTACTGCTGCTGAGGTAAAAGGAATTCTGAACAGGTCTATAAGACAAAGCGAGAGATATCGGGCAATGAAAGAGCAGGGTGCTACGGAAAGTGAAATACAAAAAGCATTTAGAACACCTGTTGAGATGTCTGTATTCACGTATCATGGTGATGTAGATACAGTGATGACACCGCTCGATTCAATTCGTTATATAAAATCATTCTTGCGTTCTGGTTTTGTCAGTATGGATCCGCATAATGGTGCTGTCAAGGCTTATGTAGGAGGCGTAGATTTTACTCATTTTACTTATGATATGGCTACACAGGGACGCAGGCAGGTGGGATCAACGATAAAGCCGTTCCTTTATGCTTTAAGTATGTCTAACGGTATGTCGCCTTGTGATGTTGCACCCAATGTTCAGAGATCTTATGGCAACTGGACACCAAGAAATGGCAGTCGGTCAAGATATGGACAAATGGTAACTCTGAAATGGGGACTTGCACAGTCGAACAACTGGATATCTGCGTATTTGATGAGTCGTATTAATCCTCAGGATTTTTTGCGTATATTGCGTGATTTCGGTATAAATACTTATGGCGTATATCCGTCTATTGTACTTTGTCTTGGCCCTAATGAAGCCTCTGTATGTGAGATGGTAAGTGCTTACACTACGTTTGCAAATCATGGAATACATTGTTCGCCTATGTTTGTTTCAAAGATAGAGGACAACGAAGGCAACGTAATAGCTACGTTCCAGCCACGTATGAATGAGGTGATAAGCGAAGAGAGTGCTTATAAAATGCTCGAGATGCTTAAGGCTGTGATGGATGGTGGTACAGGTAGCCGAATGAGATATAAGTATAAGGTTGAGTGTGATATGGGAGGCAAGACAGGTACCACCAACCGTAATGCCGATGCTTGGTTTATGGGTTTCACGCCATCTTTGGTAAGCGGCTGTTGGGTTGGCGGTGAAGATCGTGACATTCATTTCGACTCTACCAGAATGGGACAGGGCGCTAATATGGCTTTGCCTATCTGGGCGTATTACATGAAGAAGGTGTTTGCCGACCGTTCTCTGGGATACGATCCTAACGAGAAGTTTGATATACCTGAAGATTTCAACCCCTGTGTTTCAGAGTTTGATGACTATAGCGCAGGAGGTATTGAAGAGGTGTTCGAATAGCAATTAATTATTATCCGACAGTTCGTTATTATTGAGCAATACAAAAATAAGAGGGTGGGGCTGATTGTTTAGCCTCACCCTCTTATCTTTTCAGATACCATCACATTTACTTCAAATCAGTCATTAGTTCATATATATTTTTATCTTTTTTGCACATCCATACTTTCAGCCGCATTTCTATTTTATATTAGCGAAAAATAGTACTAAGATCCGTTCAACATAAAGCAAAAATACAGTTTCAATTCTGATGACGATTCTGTTCTTTTAGCCAGCAACGCTATGAATTTTTACGGTCATTCTGTCACTACAAACTGAAACGTACCTTGAACAATATTTCTCGTGGACGCAGACGGGTGGATGTATATATGCGTTGTGTGTCTGTGAAATATCGGCGCTCAAACAGATCTTTACCAAACAGGTTATGACAAGCTGCGCCTATCTCAATGTGTCGTGTCTTGTATGTTATCGAAAGGTCGGAAAACAATGTTGTCGACACCGATTCGTCGTTGCTGTGATACATCTCGTTGTCAAACTCAATAATCCAGTTGCCAGGCATGATATATGTGCGCAGTTTATGGGTAAAATAACATAATGTTTCGTCATAACCGTCTGTACTCTCCTGATTGGTCTGATGGTTACGGTTTAGTGAAGACGTCAAGTCGGCAGAGAGCCAATATAGAGGCTTTATAGAGATGTTGAGTTTTATCTCGCTGCTTTCCATCCTGAATGGCTGCACATTGTCATTTATGAGCATGCTGTAGTTGTTCCATGTCTGCCGTGCAGATAATTTAAGCAACAGACCGGCCCAGTCGAAGCTCTTACTTGCCGAGCCGTTAAGCGTAATCATGCTTACGGACGAGCGTTGGTCTGACGGAGTGCTGCAATAAACATTATCTACAAGTTCACCCTTATACATCAGCATGTTGCCCATACGGCTGTAGACGATTCCGCCATTGGCAAAAAATCCGCTTATCACGTTTTTGTATCTTGCAGCGGCATTCAATACAAAAGCGTCAATATAGTCAAGCTGTCCGTTGCCGCGACGCGCTGTTATATAGTCGGTGAACACCAGCGTCGGCATGGATGTCAGCGCGTCCTGCGGCATCCATGAATATGAGCCGCCTGCCGTAAGTTGCCATCGAGCCGTTGGCTCATAGCTGAAATAGAGTGAAGGGTCTGCCGTAAACTTATGTGCCGACAGCGAATTCAGACTGCGGTATCGCCAGTTTATCGGCACATTAAGACTGATACTTACGTCGTGTGTCTTGATGCTTATGTCAGGAGATACGTAAACCCTATATTCATCATATTTATCGGTGGCTGTGTTCACTGCGTTTTCTACATCAATGTTCTGCCGTTTCAGGTCAAATCCTACGGTATATGTAATATTCAGCAACCACAATCTGTGCCTGAAGTTTGTATAAGTTTTCCAGTCTAACTGACCTATGTTGAGTGTCTCTGCCGATCCGTCTGATATGAGCAGCGTTCCAGGTTTATAATGATAAGCGGCAGCTGAACTTAACGAGAAACTGTTTCCGCCTGAAAAATTCTTAATGAAACGCAGATCGTCTGCCACATATCTTTCACGCGGCCTTACGCTCTGCTGCGTTGTCTGTCCGTTAAGTACAGATGTACCGAGGCTGCGGTTAAAGTCAGCATATCCTTTAAGGGTGTTTACAAGATATAGCCTGTCTTTATTCACTTTATACATCAGCTCGCCTTCATATTCGTTACGGTATGCCCGTGCGTCGTTGTCCTGTGTTATCACGGCTCCGCTGCCTAAGTCGGTATAAACAGTCTGCGACTGCTGCCGCTCCAGACCCTTGTCGAACAGCCCCGTAAGTTGAAGTCGCAGGTCGTTGTCTGCCGCCGTCTTAAACAGCCAGTTGGTGGCAAGTATATGTGTGTTGTTAAACATGGTTCGGCTTTCGTCAAGTCCTGTTCTGCCCAGACCAATACCCGAAAGCAGTCCGCCTGCAGCCGGCACGCTCTCTTCGAGCGATGCCAATGAGCCAACTTCGCTGCTTATGTCCTTGCCTGTATTGTTGCATTTATACATTGATATGCTCTGCATCTTGCGCGAAAACAGCATTGCCAATGCCCGACTGTCATACAATGCGTCTGTCTTTCCCTGCAGAGTGGCGCCTCCGGCAAGCGACATCTCGCCCTGCCACATATCTTTCACCTTCTCGTCGAGCACGATGTTAAGCGCAGCCTGGTCACTGAACACTACATCCTTAAGTGTCTTCACTGGCTGATGATTCTCCATCACCTGCACCTTCTTCACCTTGCCGGCATCTATGTTGTTGCTCGCTACGCCATATTTGCTGCCCATGAGGTCCATGCCTTCAATATAAAACTTGTTGATGCTTTTGCCCTGATATGTTATGCTGCCGTCTTTTCCAACCCCCATTCCGGGCATACGTGATATGACGTCGGCTATCGAGCGGTCGTTTTTTTGACGAAAACTGCTAACCAGATAGTCTATCGTGTCGCCGCGCTGTGTTATCTTGTCCGGTTTCACCTTCACTTCTTTCAGCGCGAAAGCTTCTTCCCTCATGGTTATTGTCCGTCCGTCTTTATATGTCTTTGCAGCCAGCGTCACTGTGGCATAGCCCATACTTCTGAATACGAGCGAGTCGGTTTGTCCGTCTTCTCCTTCATACTTCAGCGTAAAGGCTCCCGTCTTAGCCGTTATGGCGTATGCCCTTATGCGTCCTGCTGTGCCTTTGAGCATAACCGAAACTCCTGGAAGCGGCTTGCCGCCCTCATCCTTAACAAGACCCTTAAATGTCCGGGCATTGAGCAGTAGGGGAATCATAAGTAAAATCAGGACAAATATCTTTTTCATAATTGGGCATAATTTATTTTTTATATAATCATAAGCAGTTTCATTACTGAGGATGAAAGGTTAAGGCCTGTATGTCTCCATCAGATTCACCGGCTTTTTCCTCAATGCTTCAGTGTTTCCTGTTTCCATATAATGTTTGGTGAACGGAACGCCGTTTACCTTTTCCATATAAAGTTTTATGTTGGCAAAATATTCCTTGTAGATATCTTGCAGTTCCAGAGGAGTACAGTCTACATACTTTTGCTTGTCGACCGCCAACTGCCGTCCGTCGCCTTTTTCTATGGCTGTGCATACAAACGAGAATGTTCCTGTTTCGTCAGCAGCCTTGAGTATCAGCCCAGGCAAGCCGCATAATTTCCACGGGCCGTCAGCTATGGGTATGTCGGTGGTAAACCATACGTGCCATCTGCGCCCGCGCAATTCGCCCACAGCGCTTTGGCATCTATAGCCAGCCACGGTGATGTCGCTCTCTGTCAGAGTCCATTCTATATGTGGCATGTCTTCTTCATATTTAAAGAAATCTATCAGCACTCTGTCGACATACACCAGTCTTCCCTGTGACGGAATGTTCTTATAAATGTGATACGCCTGCCCGCTTTGATATGGCTTAACCTGCTTGCGTATCTTCTCTAAGTTTATTTGTCCTGTAGCATTCATGCTGTCAATCAAGGCTTCTTTCATTCTGTTCATCCAACTGTAAAAGTGTGACGCACTGTTGCCAATGTCAAGCTTCATCACGTCCTGTTTAGCTTCGTTTTCACCTTCTGCGTTAGCATATCGCGCCTGATATGTTACGCTAAGTCGAATACTGTCGGCTGTGGAGGCAGACAGCGTCATAAACGGCAACAACAAGAATGTAATCATGAATTTTCTCATATCTTAGCTTATTATTTTTATGCAATGCATGAACATATTATCAGCCTCTCTTCATTAAGTCGCAATCCAATTTGTCATGGCATTGTCTCCTTACATGCTTAAAACTTTAAATTTTGTAGCGCGACAGATGTATATCATAACGCAAAAGGCGCAGAGAGAGGGACGTAATCAGTGCGTAAACGGTTTTTCGTCTATTGATATTATCGCGCTCTTCCGTTTACTGCCGGGAATGGGCAGCGAGTTGCCGGTACGGGTGACAAGAAACTGTATTGGGTCGTCGTTATATTTATAATAAATCGTTTTGTATTCATCGTATGTGCAATCTGTATAATTTCCCGAAGGCATTTCCACCAACATTCCGTTTCCGCTTGTTATAGATGTGCAGCAGAATGAATATATTCCATCGGATTCAACAGCTTTGAGTATGAGTCCCGGCAGTCCGCGCAGTTTCCATGGACCGTCGCTTACCGGAATGTCTGCTGTGAACCATACAGTCCATCGTCTTCCACCTATATTCGTCCATGCCTTGCCACAGCTGTATCCGCATATCGTGGTGTCGCCATCTTCGATATTCCACTGCAGCCGTTTGTCAGCCTCAGTGTATTTCACTCCGTCTAACCCAAATGTATCATAAAACGTTATACTGTCACCACCTGAAGGGCGCTTGCATACATGCCATTGCAAACCTCCTCCGCCAACGTTCTTTGCGTTGTTTATGGCTACCTCGAGTGGCAGATTGCTTTCATTGATCTTTTTCATCTGCTCGTCACGCAGCCTTTGTGCCTCGCTGTAAAAATGAGACATGGTACGTCCTACATCCAATGCCATAACGTCATGGGTCTTATGTCCGTTGCCGTATGTGGCATAAGTTGTATTATATACGATGTGCAGCATAACGCTGTCGGCTGTCTCGGCCGGCATGACAACAAACTGCAATAACAAAAGTACCATCATGTATTTTCTCATAATCCTTAATTCCGCAACTGTTTCAATAAATCGCTTGTCGGACTCAAAATTGTCATTATGGTGTCTTGGGGCTTTATTTGATTGCTGTATTTCTCGTGACAAGCCATTTCATCCCCTTACCCCACCAAGC